>Ga0116227_10008609_pt1 | contig 19123 bp, 21 predicted proteins | sample S1TSphgellanicum_FD_89693 | JGI IMG/M metagenome (GOLD analysis project Ga0116227, IMG submission 89693) | Host-associated microbial communities from peat moss isolated from Minnesota, USA - S1T2_Fb - Sphagnum magellanicum MG | ecosystem: Host-associated > Plants > Peat moss > Unclassified... | reverse complement strand
TTTTTTTTTTTTTTGTTCTACTGTGGAGATTGTTGTGTTGATGGCAATGGTGGTGATGGTGGTCTTCTTCTTTTGGTGAGTTTTCTTCCATCTCATTGCCTTGCTCATCATCTTCCTACTCATCACCTTGCTCCATTTTTGCAAGTTCAAAAAATGATTTTTTTTTCAATGAAGCTTTTTTTTTTTGGTCTTGCAAGTTCGCAAGACCAAAGACTAGACTCCTTGAAAAGAAAAAAACAAAGAAAAAGTTTCCTTTTTTAAAAGAATCCATTTTTGGTCTTGTGGATTGGTTTAACTACAATTTTGGACACTTTGGACATGGAAACCACATGGCAATGACAAAAAAAATTCAAATTAAAAAAAAAAAAAACTAAAACTGAAACCAAGTCCCATATTTGAAAAAAAATCAAAACCAAACCAAAATTGGTCCATTTGAAAATGTTCAGAATTGGAGTTGAGTGTCCCCCCTATAACTAAGGAACCAACCAACATTGGTCAAAACCACTTAGAATCAAATAACTTTTTGCTTATAGTTGGATGTGAAAAGGCTATCCAACTTGTCTTATGATCAAAGAGTAGGTCATCACTAGGTATGCCCCAAAACAAACTTGTGTTGGACATGCTCAACAAGCCTTCAAAAGTGAAAACCAAATTAACCTAAAGAACAAAAAAGCTTTCTTTTAAATCCTTTACAAAACATAAGAGGTCACAAAGGGGATAAATAATTGGGACAATATTCAAAGACTTTTGTGATTTCAATCAGAGTGAAGCAATAGCAACCAAATGACCACTATTTGGAAACTTCCTATGATTTAATTGTGGATGAGTTCCCAAACAAAATTCATGTTAAATTTCGTTTTTAAAAGTAGGTACATGTAAATAAATATGATAATAAGTGTTTACTAAATAGATAGATGCATGTGCATGATTAATGAAACAAATTGTTCAAATTTTTAAAAATGACAATCCAAAAGGGAAAGGGAGGAACACAAAGAAAGGACCAAAGTCCAATACCAAAGTTAAAACACCCAAAAACGAAAGGGAGGAAAAAAAAAACATCCCCAAATCCAAACCCCAATCCTAGGTCTAAACGTTTGTTAGTTGCATGAAATAAACCAAACAAAAAGAGGAGAAAGAATTTTGAAAGAACAGTAACCCTAGAAAAGGCTTCACCAACAACAATGACCCACTCCAAAATGGATGAAGCTTGGGCTTTCTATAAGGCCACCGCCACCCTTTGCTTGCAAAATGCCCATAAAATTGACAAAGGAGGGCCTTCAATGCCCTTAATTGACCATAACATATTGGCACATCAAATTTTAAAATTATTTGCTTATTATTGCAAGTAGCTAAATGCTTCCATAATAAGGGGTAAAAACATATTCCCTAGCTGTTGGTCATAATAAAACCCATCCTTTGCCTAAATTGTGATCATCATAACAATTCCTCTCAAAATGGTAGCTAATGGGATTAGTAATGACAACATTAACCAAAGTGTGGACCCCATTTATGAATAGAACAATGTCAACTCATCATTGCATGGAATGAAATGATGATGAAAACATCAAAACAACATGTGTCTACTCACAAGAAATATGAAACTTAACATCTTTAACAATGCAAGTAAAAGCACTTTGAACAACATCATGAGTATCTCCATTGAATCTATGGGTTGGCCACAAATTCAATATGCTAAAACTCAAGCTAGAGGATGGGGGAGACCCAACCTAATGCACAATGTTATAAAAAGATGTTAAAGGTGATATGAAAAAAAAAGAGAAAAAAGAGTAGGTGTGTAGAAAGTTATGCACCCAAATTTGAAATTGCATATGATTTCAAGTAAATGTGACAAGGACCAAAAGTTGTGTCCAAGACAATTCTAAAAAAATGTTTGTTAATGTAATCTTTATCATATGTTCTCCTAAAGGTGATCTACTTTTTTATCCGAAAATTACTCAAAAGGGGAGATGCAAGCTTGGGCTACAATGGGAAAAAGGTTTCACACCGTCCTCAAACGTGCCTAAAATGGAAGCATTCTCAAACCACATGTTCCTATAATCTCCAATAAGAATGGGTAATGGTCTTACAAGAATGAAAAGGCAATGGTTAGAGCCATATATTACAACAAAATGCATCCCTATTTGCTAAGGTTTTTCATTGGATTTTGAGGGAATTCATTATTTCCATTAAATGGGATCTAGTGGGGATCTAGTGGATTCACTAGTCCACTAAATGGGCACTATTAAATTGCACACACATTTTTTAATAGTGATAAAATCCCAACCCCCCAAATAAGCCATCAAGGCAATGGCCTAAGCTAAATGAACTTTACACCTTTTAAAAAATGGGGAGTGAGATTTGTTAATAAACCAAGGGGCTTTTAAAACATTCCAATGAGCTTAGACTTAAAAACTTCTTAAATACTTAGATGAGAGTCAAATCAAAGGATGAAAACTAGCACTAGAAACCTAAAAGGGGGCTCAAAAATCCATAACAAGTATGAAGGCCTTAAAGCAAAACACCATGAAAGGATCCCAAAGGCCACCTCGATGTCCCTCAACCTTAAGAATGTTTTTACATGTTTCACATCATCATCTAAAACTTTTTTTTAAAAAGGAAGAAGTAAAGGAAGATGAGCCAAATGACATTCCTAAAATTTTAATACCATCCTCATGGGTGCAAAAACTAGCAGGGTGGAAGAAATTGAAAAATAAATTAGAAGGGGACCAAGCTGTGCATTTACAAGGCTAGACTGTTAACCCCACCAAGGCCAACTAGGATGCAAAATGGTCAAAAGCATGAAAAACCACTCAAGCAAAGTTGATGATGTGAGTTTCATCAATTATGGAAAGGAACAAACATGAAGGGAAAAGGTTTGTTAAGTAATGTAAAGTTCAAAAATGAACTAGGGCAAAAAATGCCTTATAAGTGGGTCACCCTAATGCATGCCAATGGAGGAATGGATAATTATGAAATTCCCCAAAGGGGAATAATGACTAAAGAATAAGGGGAGTTATGTAACATAAAAGGTTCCAATAAATGAGAAAAGTGGGGCGAACTAGCCACCTATTGCTTAAAGCTGTTAAGAAATGACCCCGTCAGAAACTTTGTTGAAGCCATTTGCAACATCTACTTGCAACACCACCTATTCAACATGTCTAAGGTTACTCAAATTCCATGCACCATGACTATTGAAGAGATAAATGAGTTGAAAAAATGTTGCACAATTGAAAAGACAAAAAATCTATTCATTAATCGATATAAAACCTCATCCATTGCAATGGACCAAATCCCTTTAGAAGGCCTAGCCAAAGTTAAGAGCCAAACAATTCCCAAGTTTGAAATATGATCTCGAGAAAACACCCCGCCACTACATAGGAACACACTAGGATCAAATTGGAAAAATTGTTAGTTGAGTCTTCAAGATCAAATGAGTTTTGAAAATGTTCAAATACCATGCTATAGTGTCCACCTATTAAAAGATGGTACATACAAATGAATGCAACTTGAAAAGTCAAGGAAAAGTTCAAATTTGTGTCAAGTTGAAACTCCATCAAGGAATGTAAGCCTGTCGATGATAAATCTAATTAGTGGAAGGCTTATAATTAACAAACAATTTCAACAGTGTAAATTAAAATTTGTTAACATGTGTTTCTTTTGATGTGTTTAGGGTTTAAATCATGGGTATGATTAATACATGATATATAGGCTAATGGGTTTTTAGAAAAAAAATTACATTGAAAAATAGGTAAGTAGGTATGACAATAGGTGACTACCACGTAAATAGATGTTTGTGGATGTTTAGTACATCATAAAAGCTAATGAGTTGTTAATGAAAATAGAAATTGAATTAACCATTGTGATTATCTAGGGAATAAAAAACCTAATGGAAAAATGTTTTACTCCATCATTGATGCCCCGGTGATTGTTGGTTTGCTCTTGACATCATTTCAAAGGTTGAACGAACTTAAGATTCCAAAGGAACTTAAGATATTAATTAGTCCCCCCAATGAAGTTTGTGGGTGTCAATCAACATTGGTAGGTTTTGGGGATTTAAACAAGTTTAGGTCCAAGTTATAGATTAGTTTTACAATTTTTAAATTGAAGATTTTGAGTTTTGTTAGAACCATCATTGGAATTTAACTATTAACCAACTTTTTTTCAAAATTGAATTAGAACTTGAACCAAGGGTGGTAACCTTTCTTTAGGTAAATAAGTACAATTTTATTTTTTGAACATAAGTTTTGCTTTATAATTTAAGCAAGTTATTGCATTTGATTAGTTATACATAAATACTATTACATAATCTCTATTTTGAACTATGCGCACTAGTTGAACAATTAATATTACACTATATATATATATAATGAAAATGAAAGAGGACTTAATATTAAATTGGACTGGTTTTAAATTCTTTGTGAAAATGGCCAAAATCAAAGGTTGTAAAAATTCGAAATCTGATTTTGAGACCAAACCCAAAAAAAATAAAAATAAAATAAAACTGAGAAGAAAAGGTTCCTTTTGAAATCAAAATCAAACAACACCAATTTTAATGCAACACCATGTGTGACTCTTGTATAGTTATATCATAGAGTTTAAGAGATAGAACATAGTTTGGGTGATAACTATTAAATACATTGACCGCAATAGCCATGGCAATTGTTATCCCTACACCAATAGCCAAGGCACCCTTCCACAACACCCATGGGACATTTTTTTTTAATCTTTTCATCCCCCAAAACCCATCCATGGTGGTGAAAACCACTACTATTTCAAGGCCCATCCTTTCATTTCCCTTTATTTATCCCGTCCTGGCTATTGGGAAGAGCAAAAGGAGCTGCCATTGCTATTGTGGCCAGTGCATTTAAAAGTGATCACCCAAACTATGTTCTCTTGGTTGGATAGATGTTGGTGCAATATTAAGAAAATAATTGGCTAGTTCAACATGGCACTACTACACAATACTATACTATGGAATTTTTTTCGGATTTATCCAAGATTATATAAGTGTTCAATTCAAAGATTTTATAATTAAATCTAATTCGTACTTTTTTTTAGAATATTCAAATATTATGATGCCACTTGTATTAGCTCTTACTTTCATAATTTATAGCTATGATTTATACATTTTTAAAAAAAAGAATGAAATAGAAAAAATCATTATTTTTAAACATCTACAATGCTAGAGATGTATTGTAATATTTGTAATCATTTTACATGAAAAATAATTGTAAATTTTTAATCAATATAAATTTTATTGTCATTTTAAAAAATTACAAAATGTACTCCATTAATTAAACACATCTTTAAATTTAAATTTTGTGATCATGAGTGTAATCTTGAGCAAAGTTCCAAATGAAACAAAATACCTCCCCCAACCTCCCCCCTTCCCCTCTCCCCCCCCCAACCCCACCCACAAGTTCCCATATGTTTCCCAATAGTTCATCAAATTTGATTTTACTAGAAATTAGATTTTACAGTGAAATATGTTTTTTCATGTCCATGGAAGGTAGGGGAAAGGAGTTATATAGTTAATAGACAAAAGTTGTGATAGTCAAAACTAATAATAAAGATTGTGATATATAATAATTATGTCAAATTACATAATTACATGTTACATAGTCAACTTGAAACCATAGACTCTGAATAAAGATTTTAAATAATAAGAAAATATAGTTTTTCTTACTATAGTAACCTATAGCTCATGCCTCTTGTGTGAAATAAACTTTGTGGTTTCATTAGTTGCAAAAGACATGGAGTTCATTGTGACACATAATGCTATCATACAAACCACATTCTCTTGTCGTGTTATCCTTGCCAAGATTGGTTACCAAGTGAAATTGTATAACCTTGGTGATTGTTGATTGGTTGTTGCCACCCATGATTAGTTCAACATATCTACATCACTACAAGAGAGAATATGGTTATTTTTGTGCTAGAGGACGCCTTGTCTAATGCCATGTGTGTGAGATAAATTTTGTGATTTCATCCATTTCAATAAAATATATTGTAGTATGTACCTACCTTGGCAACTTCAACGCTAGTATGTTGAATACTCAATTAATTTTGTGAATTCCATTTTGACAAGTATAATATTCTTGAAGATTTGATGTATTTTGCGTCACAAAATTGTGTTCTTTGAGAATTAAAAATTGAAACATTTCCGAAGATAAAATATAATTAGTGTTGAAGCTGCCAAGGTACTAGTTTATGGTATATGATTTCCAAGCAATCAAGCAACAAGAATACACGAAGGAAATGGATTATGTTTGAATTCAAGCAATCTAAACAAATCAAGCAAATAGATGAAATACGAGTGCAAATAAGCCCCATCAGTTTGAGGACCACCCACTAACTATACCAAGAAAGCCTAAATAGAAGAATATTGGTGCAGCCTACTTGGCTTTCAAGAAGTGTTATTGTTGAAATTCTTTGCTGCTGTATTTCTTCCCCCTTGATGAGCCTCTCATTTCTTGCCTTTGCTCCTACAATCAAGACACAAAGGCAGAATCATGAAACCACAATCTATTCAGATCACCTTGTGCTTACCTTAAGCATCACACTGTTTGGAATGTGACCCTAAACCCTAAACCCTCTTTGCTCCCAAATTGAGATTTCTAGCATATTTGACAAATCATAAATCACGATGACGAGGACTTAGAAAAGAGCATGCAAAAAAACCGAGGCCATCTTTCTCCACTAAACCTCTTGCTGTTCTTGCAGCGCACACCACTGCAACCCTTTAGGTGAACTCTATGGTGTTGCCCTGTGCACCGTGTGAGGTGGTCACTGCATTTTTCTGTACACCAAAGAATGTGTCAAATGTAAACTCACAGCTGAAGTCAGCAGGATTGATTCAGTCTTGCCATGACAACTTCATCTTCGTACCACAATGTCATTCATTAGCCACTCAATTCAACAAACAGAATTGTCAACCCAGCAACAAAGAATCAGCTACTACGTCGCAGTCAGCAAGAATCCTCAAAGCTTACATGGTCTTCATGAATGTGCATTCACTTTAAGTAGAAGGTGGTGGCCTGGGAACCTGCTGGATCTCCTCAACTGCTTTGTTGAATTCGCTGATGCTAGACTTACCACCACTGGCCTGTACTGTCCATAACTGAATTTGCAGATTCAGAAATTACAGTGATTGTTCAGAACACTAACCTCAATATCAGCAGCAGCATTCAACTGTGGGTCCAAGTTTCTCAAGTGAAGAACCTTACAGTTCCTCACTGCCTTCTCTATAGAACACTCCTATGGCGCTGTTACAAGAACAACCCACAAGATGTATGAATGATCACTGGCATTATTATATTAGGTTGACAGATTTCTCCATGATTTTGGTTACTACATAAATCCATGGGGAAATCATATTAGCCTAGTTTCACCTCGTGTACACAAAGCTCAGTTGACAGTTTTACCTCTCACAATGTTGAAGTCTTTGCACTCAGCAACAACACAAAAGAACTCTGCACTTTTTTTCACAATTCTTCTCCCTCCTGCTGCAACTCTCCAGGATCCTTACAATCTCAGTTAATGTGAAGTGCAATCCATTGCACACACCTGTTGGTCAATGGTTATGCTTCTAAATGTTTCTTGTGCATCATCATCATCATCATCATCATCTCTCCGACTCTCTCTTTCATGACTTGTAGCAACTAAATTACTTGTCCCAGCTACAATCTGCACACATCTCTTGGAACCTGACTGAGTCTGAGAGTCTGTTATATCTTATTTTGCATTATACTTCTGTGCAAGAAGTCTAGACATGTCCAATCTGCAAAACAAAAACAGTGAAGAAATCACACAATTGCAACAATGTTCTTCAAAGGACCAATTTTTTTTCAAAATCCTCTAAAAGAAACCAAAATCTTTCAAGATATATCATAACTCTGTAACTAATCTCAAATTTCAACACAAGCCAAAATATCATCTTTCAAAAATCCCCATATAAAATAAGACCTACTATTATTACCTAGTATGGGCCAAAATCCCTTAAGCTACTATACTCTACAATGAATCTAAACACAATATCCTTGCCTTCGTAGGCAAGGCCAACAAAATAGGGTTGTGTGTGTATCTAAAGATTTTTTTTTGTTTTTTTCCCCAATGTCAATGGGATTGTTGGATTTGGTGGTTTGAATTTGTTTTCTTAGTTCTTTTGAACGAATCAATTGTTCAATGAGTACTAACTATCAATTGACTATCAATGTAATGTGTTGGTGTCTCAAATGTGAGTTGATTACCTAATTCTTTTTTTTCACAAAACTATTTTTTGTAATTTAATTGAATTTTCAATGACAAAAATTTACTCAAATTTCAATATCTCATGCACCTCATGTCTCAAAATTTCCTAATCACCTTTGTTAGATCATACCCATCAAGGGCTTTCCAACAATATCAATAGTGTGTACAAATTTCTCTATAAATTTTAATTTTGATTTAAATGAAATGTCAATGAAAATATTATATTCAATAATTTTTCCACTATAGATTGAAACATTAGAAAACCATCTTCACACACTCATACTTGTCGAGGGCTTTCCAATGGTACAAGATCGTAACAAGAGGTGTCATGGTTTGAGACATCTCAACATGATGAACAAACAAACAAAACAAACAAACTACCTTCCTTCATAGATAGATGTTGGAAAATCATCATTATTTTCAATGTTCAGCAGCAAAATAGGGTTCTGAGTAGGCATGAAGTTATGTTTTTTTCCAAGTCAATGGGATTGTTAGATTTGATGGTTTGAATTTGTTCTCTTAGCTATCTTGAGTGAATTAGCCATTCAATGTTTAATAATAACTATTTACAAACAAGGTTTTTGCTTGTATTATTATTATTATTATTTTCAATTTACTAATGATGATGAGCATTCCTAGATAAATTTCAATTTAATTAACAACATTATTTCAAGGAATTCTTAAAATTATAGCCAATAGGCAAAAATGTGATGACACCTTTTGAGAATTATATATATATATATATATATATTTAAAAATTTAAATTTTTTAGGTTTTTTTTTCAAAAAGAAGGAATTTGCAACAAAGTATTCCATTTTCAGAAAAATGTGTCACCTTTTGGTGATTTTTTGCAAAATAAAAAAAGGCTAGAACTTCTTGTACATTACTTGTGCATTTTGTTTATTTCTTGCATATAAAAAAAAACCATAAATACCAAAACATACATTAGGCCTAATAAAACCACAAACCCTAAACTGTGCCATGCACATACCACAATATTTCGTACAATACAATCGGATACCTACTTATACATATGTGATACGTATTCTGTAGTCAGAAAATGGTATACCGTATCTATACCGTGGAGCCGGGCGCACAAGCCCGTTCTATCCACAAGCGCGCGCTGCGCTGCTGTTCGGCTTCTTCGATGCCGCAAGCTCGCGCAATCGACTCCGCGCTCAATCCATCTCCGTCGTTGCGTGACAATTCGCATTTTTCCATGTACCCATTACCGAGTATGTTCAGCTCGTGTCGAAATTCGTGAGTTCCGGAAGCTCGCAGAGCTCCCAATTTCGCACTTCGGTGCTCTCAAGCTCGGAAGCTCTCCCAGCTGCTCCAGAGCTAGCTCGAAGCAGCAGTAAGAGGAGGGAAGAGGGAGGAGGTCCAGGCGTGATGTTGCAAAGTATGTTGCGGCCGGTGGGGCCATTGGGTTGTTTCACAGGGATGCGGATGCATTCATCGGAGTTTCTATCACCAAGAGTGTCAACAACGAGAGCAGCCCCGATTCGATGGCGAACCAAGAAGATAGGCAGCGGCGGAGGACCTCGAGGATGCTTGGAAACTGTGGAAGATCAAGGCGTAGCAGAAAGAAATGGATTGCAACGATTGTCAGGAACAGATTTGCAGTCGCAATCTCCTTCTTCAAAAGGACCCGAGGAAGAAGAAGGAGAGAAGGAGAATGAGGAGGACTTGTCGCCGCGGACTGGGCTATCAGCATGGCTTTATCCTCCTGCAGAAGAACTCCCGGATGAGAAGGAGATGACCATCTTTGATCATCTGGAAGAATTGAGGGAAAGGCTTCTGGTCGCCGTTGCTGCAGTGGGAGTTGCGATTCTGGGTTGCTTTGTGTTCGCCAAGGACCTCATTGTGTTGCTGGAAAGACCCGTGTACTCACTTGGCGTTCGCTTTCTCGCACTCTCACCCGGAGAGTACTTCTTCACCACCCTCAAGGTAAAAGAAAACAGCAGCTCTTTCCTTCTTCTCTTCTCGCTCGCCACCCACAATTGCAAACCCATCCACAACCCACAAAATCTAGAATCAACAAAAGCTCTTGCAGAATGCGCAAACAAGAACGAGATACCCTAACCCTAATTGATTTTGTTCTTTGTTCTTTGTCTCTGTGTACTTGTGTTGTTTTTTCCCCTCAGGTGTCAGGTTAGTATGGTCTTCTTGTGGAATTTCCTGCGATCTTGTACACAATTGCAAACCCATCGACAACCCACAAATCCAGAAATAACAAATGCTCTTGCAGAATGCAAACAAGGATGAGATACCCTAAACCCTAATTGCTTGTTCTTTGTTGTCTGTATGTTTGTGTGTGTGTGTGTGTGTGTGTGTGTTTTCTCAGGTGTCAGGTTACTGTGGTCTTCTCCTGGGATCTCCAGTGATCCTGTATGAGATCATTGCGTTTGTGATCCCTGGACTTACTCGCAGTGAACGACGGTTCCTTGGACCCATTGTCTTGGGCTCCTCTTCTCTCTTCTATGCCGGGCTTTTGTTCTCCTATTCAATTCTCACACCTGCTGCTCTCAACTTCTTCGTCTCCTATGCTGAAGGCGTGGTGGAATCACTTTGGTCCATTGACCAGTATTTCGAGTTCGTTCTAGTGCTCATGTTCAGTACTGGACTCTCCTTCCAGGTCAGAAACAGACACAGAGAGAGGAGACACCCATCTTTGCATACTGTCTGTGAGAGAAAGAGAGCTTCATCTCTGCAATTCCACTTTGATTTTTTAGGGCTCAAGGTACAAATCCTAGGTTGATCAATCTCCAGCAGCAGCAGAAGGTTTGCAAAATCTTAGCGGTTGAGACTTTTGCTTGGAGCTTGTCATACTTTTTGCTCAATTTCCAAGCTATCTGTTAACACGAGAATTTTTGTTTTCTCAATTCCAACCAAATCTGGCTACAGAGTTTTTTGTTTCTTAGGTTGTTTCTTTTGTGTCAATTAGCATTGCTTGGACTCTGAGAAAATGCTGCTGCTGCTGATGCTTCTCTGAGTTCTCTTGTTTCTGAGCTTGCTTGCATTGAACCCTATCTTTTCATCAATTTATCATTCCTCAGGTAGTACATACTCTCTCAAAAATTTGCTTTCTTGGCTAGTACATAATCTCTCAGAATTTTCGTCCTTGTGAACTGAAGGAATGATTCTTGGTTCTGAGTCTCTCAGAATTTTCTTCCTTGTGAACTGAAGGAATTATCCTTGGTTCTGTCTGTTACCCACCAAGGACACTGCTACTATCTGGCATCATAATTCATTCATTAGTGCATTGCTTTCATTGTTGGTGCATTGCTCATTGTTGGTGTGCTGTTGCTTTGCTTTGCTTCAACAGGTGCCAGTGATTCAATTGCTGTTGGGTCAAACAAGGTTGGTTTCAGGGGATCAGATGCTGTCAGTGTGGAGATACGTTGTCGTGGGTGCTGTGATTGCAGCAGCAATCCTCACACCTTCAACAGATCCATTGACACAATGTCTCTTGGCAGGCCCACTCATCGGATTGTACATGGGAGGCGCTTTTCTAGTGAAGTTTCTGATCAATGAGTCTGAACCTTTGGAAGACTGAAAAAACCACACCCTAAACACCAAACCCCCACAGACAGTCTTATGCAACTATTATTGTAGTACTGGTTTTGATGACATTCTCACCTCTCACCATACAAACATGGGTTAGTCTCATTCTTGTACTTCAGAGTTGGCATTGAGTTTTGAGTTGTTTTCTACTCACCGTTCAATGTGGGTGGTGTTGTTTTGTACTTCAGAGCAAGAAGCATGAGTGTGCTGCTTGCACACTCCTTTGCAGGATACAATGGCAGGAGTTACACCCGTAGGAAGAAGTCCTGTGGCAGGCATTATAGGAAGGCATAAGGAAAACTGACCGCATGCCAAAGCTCAATAGTGTTAATTAGAGCAGGACTTGTTCATGATACACAGCAAAAATGTTGGACGAGAATTATCATGTTGTAAATTGTATGGATTCTTGCTGTTTGCAAACAATGGCAAGGCTGTCAGCACTTGTTCAGCAAGAAAGAGTGGAGGTTCTTGGTTGGCAAGAGTGAGGGAGGTTTTGTGCTTCCATTCCAAGTTTGTCTAGTTCATTTGTTGCTGTTAGATATCTGAATAGTTTTACACCCAGAATCTTTTCAATGGTACCAAGAGCAGTAGGGGGGGTGCTGTAGTTTGGGAGATCTCAATGTAACAAACAAAACAAACAAACAACCTAAACTCCAATTGGGAGACCTCAACAAAACAATCAAACTCTGTAACCAGATGAGGAGGCCTAGAGAAATTGCAGAGAGAAATAAATCTTCTTAATGCACTCTGAGTCACTCTCAATCACACAAAGAAATTCTTCCAAACTTTACTGATGCATATACAAACATATGAAGTTGAAGGATCATGATGAACCCAAGCATCCGATTGAGGATTAGAGCACACACACTGTATTGAGATTAGCTCCATTGAATTTTGATTGACAAAGAGGATCAGACTCTCCACATTACAAAGCATTTCTCTCCCTCACTGCAGAGGGCATGACATAGCTAGCTCTGGAGTCCTAAATTAGTCATCACCTTCCCTTGTCAATCTCATATTCTGGAGCATTACAAATCTACTATTCCACTTACATACAACTAATGAACAGCCTTGAATCCTTACACAGTGAAAATTACAGGATTTCAGACTTTCATTAGTGGAACAGTCTAGAAACACCAAAACCCAATCCTCCAATCAAGTCTCGAACCAATTCCCCTACAAATTCTCCACTCAATTCTCCAATCCTCCAACCATCCCCTACAAATTCTCCATCCAATTCTCCACCCAATTCTCCAATCCTCCAACCAATTCCCCAACCAATTCCCCTACAATTTCTCCACTGAATCCTTCAACCAGTCGTCCAACCAATTCTCCAGCAATCTCTCCAAACAACCAGCCAAGCACTTGTGTACTTCAATATCCAAGCCCATTAACAATATCATGCAATCTTTTGCACTGCTCCAAAGGCCAAGGCTGAGCATCTCCCCTTGGATAGATTGGCCTGTGTGGACTGCTGAATTCTCTTCTGAGCTCTTTGAGATCTATAGACTTATGTAAATTCAAAGGCACCCCTAATATCTCCCATGGAATCACAAAAGCGAGTGAGCCATGGATGAACACTCGCATCAAAGCAAACCCAAGTCTCTTGGTCCCGACCCTGTAAAGTTTTCTCTTCTCCAAGCTTGTGAAAGCTTGTGAAAGTTTTTGCAATCGTGAGTCCCCATGGTTGAGATAATCAAAATGGACTTGGTAATATAGCTAATGAAACCAACAGCAATCAAGAGAGCTCAAGCTGCTGAGAAGCCAAATAGCCAGTGTGGAAACTGTAGAAGAACAAAGAAAGAAAACAACTGACAATGAAAGTAAGTCAATCTACAAATGTTTAAAGAAAACAAATATGACAATCCAAATATCTGAATCAATCATGACCTAGATGCATGTAAAAGGCACAGAGCACACTCTAATAACCTTCCCCTCACCCATGCTAACAACACTTTTGTAAGATTCCTGAACTTGAAATTGTTCTTTACATTGGGGGAAGGAACCCCATTCAGGCTGTTTCTGGATTTGAGCTCCTGGCTGAGGGCGAGAGCCCTAGGCTAGGGGCAAGGGTCCAAGAAGAGCCCCTGGATTTGAGCATCTGGCTGAGGCCAATAGCCCTAGGCTAGGCGCAAGGATCCAGGAAGAGCCTCAATGGGAGTCTTTACCCTATACATAAAACCCTAGGTATAGGTTTTATGTCAGTGGATTAAGAGGACACCTTACTGACCATAGTAATGGGACAGGCTTTATGTATAGGAGAAGGGTCTACATGTAACCCATTTTGAGAATTTTGGCCCTTGAGGGAGGGGGCCAAAATTCTTGAAAGGGGTCTAAATGCTGACCCTTCTTCACCTATGCACAAAGAATTGCTGGGATTTTTCAAGCTTTACCCTATACAGAAAAGGTTCTTTCACAGAAGGCATACTAGGATTATCCACAGAAAAAAATATACCACACAGTACAAGGGCAGCTTCCACACATGTCTATCAAATAATTAATTTTAGTGAAAAAAAATATTTCCAGAATATTTTTAAATTTTTCTTTAAATTTTCTTCCACAAAATTTTTTCTTCCAAGGAGTTGGACTAGTCTTTATTTTTGGTGAAATTTCGTGATGTTTGGAGAACAAAATTTTGGAAAAAAATTTCTAGTGCAAATTCAACTAATTTTTATTTTTTGAAAAATCCAATTTTGCTGATGTCTCAATACGAGAAAAGTGAGAAAAAAAACCCAAACAAAAAAAAAAAAGAAAACAAAACATCAATCAACAAGCAACCTTACTATTCCAAGGAAAATAGCATTTGAGATGCAAATATTTGTCAGACAAGAGTCAAACAACCTAGCCAACAATACACCAAAATGAAACAAACACACAAGAAAAACAACCATGGCATTTTATATAATTTTTTTTTTTTTTTCCACGTCCTTCTTTTGTATACAATCTGAATACTTTCATTTCTCATATGACAATAGCATAGCAAATCATGAGAAAATAATAATTTCAAATTTATAAAAATGAATTAACTTTTGAAAAAAGTTATTATTTTTGTTTTTTTAATGTGGAAGCTGACCTTAGGCTACAATATATGGGAATTGGCAATTGGGGCCAATGTTTATTTTTTCAATTGTTGGAAGTAGGGGAATTGGCAATCATTGATAGGAAGATTTAATCAAATTTGGTTATAACCCAGGTGGAAAAGATGTAACTACATGCACTACAAAAGTATTGCTTCTTTTTTCCCTTGGCTGCCTATTTGCCCATTCAAGATATGTCTTATAATGACTAGACAAATTTTGGACCTACCTAGACACATTTTGGGTCTTGTTATGTACATTTAGGGCTTGCAATGGACACTTAAGTTTGTCAATTGTTGTTAACTCCAACTTTTTTTCCCCGATCTTCTTCAAGTTTGTATTGCAATTTTCAGCCTCATTTGTTAAACCTGCCTTTTTTTTTTGGTTGTAGAAGTGTGGAAAGAATGTTTTTAGATGGCATGGATATTGAGAAAGATGTAAGGTGCTAGATAATAGATACCTACTACATTTGATGCACAGAAGATTACCAGTTGTTCAGGGATAAACATGAGATGACTGGAGCTGGAAATGACACCTTCAATGTGCTTTTGTGGAGTTTCCCTGCATGAAAATTCTCATGTAAGCTTAATTAAGTGTTGGGCAGTTTTCTTTTTTTTGGTGAGAATCGGTCGGTTTCAATTTTTACATCATGTTATGGAACATAATCGATTTTCAAATTTTATTTTATTTTGGGATGATGAGAATTGATCAGGGTATCAAGATTTACAATTTTTCCAAACTCACTTGGTTTTCAAATAGGGCGGTTCTCACATATATAATAATAGTTGGTTTTCACAACTTAGTTATTACATTTTTCACAACTTAAAACTAAATTTAATAATCAATTAAATAATAATTTACTTAATTTATTATTTTGAAAAATTCACTTAAAAATTCACTGATAATAGATGAAGACTTATAAGTTGTAACAAATTTTTTAATCCAAAATTTAAGATTCCATAACTTCATCCTTTTCAAAAGCTCTTTCAAACTCCTCATTTCAATTTGTATTAGTCTTAATTTAAATCTACCAAGCTAAAAGGGATTTATAACCTATTTTAAGGATGTTGGACAATTCTTGTTGACAAATATCAATTTGTCCAAAATTTGAAATTATAAATGACATCTACTAAAACTAATAAGGATTTTAGATAAGGATAATTTTTTTAATATCTCAAATTGGGATCCAATTATCTTCAAAATTTGCTTAGCATACAAGCCTTTTTCCCACCACTGAAGTTGACACTTGGTGTCTTTTACCTAGGCACTTGGTAATGCCTAAAAATAGGAAGCTCTTTATTGATCAATTTCGTTGCTAGTTTAGTTATATTAGTTGTTATTTCAAAGATATCCAAATTATTGTCCTCTTCAATTCTTTGATCAACAACACACATTTTCATATTCAGCCAAAAGATGCAAATGACAATGACATTTAAGAAACATAAGAAAATGTCTTTTTCAACCCTTTGATCAACAACACCCCTTTCATATTCATTCAAAAGATACAAATGATAATGACACTTAACAAACATAAGAAAATGATGCCTAGTGTCCGTGGCAGGCCCAAAACATGCATAACATGAAGCCAAAATGTGTCTGGGCATCATCCATCAATTTTGAAAAAAAGTGGATGGGGCTAAGGGCAAATAATGAAAAAAGAAATGAGGCCATACAATTTGTATTGCATGCATTTAGGAACCTTGGCGAATTTATTGTCTTCCCTCATAGTTTCATTATTCTTTCTTTTTTCTTTCCAAAGTTTCTTTTTCTTCGACATGAATTAGCAAGACTCTAAGGAGAAGGAGTTCAGAAAACTAACCTTACAGTAAAGTATAATAAAAACTTGGGCTTCACATAGTTACGCACTGCCAATGACAATCAATTGAAAAATTTGAATTGATTCAATGAAAATTAAGTTCCATTCAAATGAAATTATCAATTGACAAATGCAATTATGTGCAACTTAATCAATTCAATTAGAATTTAATTTAAATAATTTGAATTCAAATATATTGAATTAAATTGTATTGTATTCAAATTCAATTGAAGAGAAAATGGATGCAAGTGGGTGCAAAAGTATTGAAAACATGATGCGACTATGGGTGTTGGGAAGAAGTTTTTTTGAAAAAACAAATCTGAAAAGACACATTTCCATTCCTCTTTATTTGAAAATCAACTAAATAGATTCCAATTTGAAACTACCATCCAAGAGGACACCTTATCAACTCTAAAATTGTTTTGCCAAAACTAGCTCCAATGAATTGTCATCACTAAAATAAATCTGATTACATGAAAAGTTTAGAAATTATGTCAATATTAAATCATGGTTGACCATCCATGTCCAAGGTGAATATTAAAAAAATTTGTAAGTTAAGTGTGAACTTAAGGAAAAATGAATTAAATAAAGATTGAGGGTATTGAACATGTTTTGTGAAATGATAACAATTTCATCTATTTTTTCATATCAAGAGAAAAACACACCCAACCCAAAAAAAATAAAATAAAAATAAAAATAAAACCTATGCAAGATCATGCAATTGTGATCAGTTCCTATAGACAATATTCATGCAAATCACTTGCTTGATATCTTGGATGTCAATATTCAATAAGCCAAACTTTCTTGTTGAAGATTTTCTTTTTTTAAACCCCCAAATAAAGAAGGAAAATTTATATACATTTGAAGATTTTGCAAATGGCACTTGAGTTCACAATGTCCATTGGAAAAACACATGCAATGTCATTGGGGTCAAAGTATGTGGATGATATTTCACATGCAATGCCATGAGCCAAAGTACTTGGATGAAATTCAAATGCAATATCATGCATCAAAGTACTTGGATGAATTTCATGTGCAATGTCATGCCAGATCAGAAGTATGTGGATGAAATTTCCATGCAATGTCATGCCAAATCAAAATTATTTGCACGAAATTCTTGTGCAATGTCATGCTAGATCAAAAACATTTGGATGAAATCCACATGCAATGTCATGCCAGATCAAAAGTATGTGGATGAAATTTCCATGCAATGTCATGCTGAATCAAATTTATTTGCATGAAATTCCTATGCAATGTCATGTTAGATCAAAAATATTTGGATGAAATCCACATGCAATGTCATGCCTGATCAAAAGTATGTGGATGAAATTTCCATGCAATGTCATGCTGAATCAAATTTATTTGCATGAAATTCCTATGCAATGTCATGTTAGATCAAAAATATTTGGATGAAATCTACATGCAATGTCATGCCAGATCAAAAGTATGTGGTTGAAATTCCCATGGATGAAAGTGTTTTTCTCTTTTTGGCATAATTTCACCATGTTTGGAGAAAGAAATTGGGAAAATTTTGGAAATTTTTTGTTAAATTTTTCCAAAGTTTCAATACCCAAAAAAAAAAAACATTGATCAACATGCAACCTTATTCTAAGGAAAATAACATCAGAGATACAAATATTTGTTCAACAAAAGTTAAACAACCTTACCAAAAATACACCATGAGCACTCTAACAAAGGTAATTGTCAACCAGGTGGATCTAGAGGCTGCAAATCAAACAAGCAAGAAAGAAAACAACCATGACACAACCTAAACCCTAAACCCTAAACCTTTTTTCTGTCCTTCTTCTCTTATATCCCTAAGATGGTCCATTTCATCTACTGAATCCTGATGGGAATTGTGAACATTATCTAGTACTGTTGGATGAAGATCCTATGGATGAGAAATGATCACACTGTAATGGCTTCCATCCTCCTCCTTCGTCTTCGTCTTCCTCTTCTTCGAGTCTTTTGCTCTTCTGCTGTTCAGTGCACATTACATGGGAGAGCTCTGCTCTTCTGAAGACTGGAATCAGAGCTCGCGGTGGCGTTTAACGCAATTGATGCTATCACTCTTCACATTTGACCATCCCTGTGTGCCATGTCCATCGGCAGACTACAAACTACAGACTCTGTCTGCTTGTATACAAAAAGGTTGTGTATAAAATTTGGTTGCTGCAGGATTGGGAGAGCACAATTAGGTTGTGTTAAGATCCAGTTCCCATTAATTTCTGGCAACCATTCAACAGTCAGCCACGGTATGGCAAATCAACGTTTGTGCTCCAAGAAAAACCCAGAATCATTTTCGGAAGAAGTCATGATGCACTTAAGAGTTCATCAACGCGGCAACCAATAATGTAAATGATGTTGTTGTTGGGTTTAGGGTTTAGGGTGGCTCTCTCTCTACTCTATCATC
>Ga0116227_10008608_pt1 | contig 19125 bp, 11 predicted proteins | sample S1TSphgellanicum_FD_89693 | JGI IMG/M metagenome (GOLD analysis project Ga0116227, IMG submission 89693) | Host-associated microbial communities from peat moss isolated from Minnesota, USA - S1T2_Fb - Sphagnum magellanicum MG | ecosystem: Host-associated > Plants > Peat moss > Unclassified... | reverse complement strand
TATTTCTCGGAATGGTGTGACATTATTTTATGATTTATAATAATAAAAAAGCGCCTCAAAATTAATTGAGACGCTTATATGGGTTGGATATCCCTCATAGAAAGGGTAACTATCTTAATCAATTACCACATTCTGATTCTGTCTTCAGGTTTTTTGTAAAGTTTCTCACCCGGTTTTACATCGAAAGCTTTATACCAGGCATCCATATTTACCGGAGCGCCTATCGTTCTGAACTGGCCAGGCGAGTGGGTATCCGTTTTAATCATCTGCGCAGCTGTTTCTGGCAAGATATTGCCACGCCACACTTGTGCCCAGGAAAGAAAGAAACGTTGATCCGGAGTAAATCCATCGATTCTCTCATTAGACTGGCCTTGTTTAGTCATTTTGAAGGCTTCGTAAGCGGCGTTTAATCCACCAAGATCACCGATGTTTTCGCCCATGGTAAATTTTCCGTTTACCGGTATGGTGTCCAGTACTTTGTAGCCGTCAAACTGTTCGCCCAATAATTTAGTTTTGGCATTGAATTTTTCCCGATCTTCCGGAGTCCACCAATTTTTCAAATTTCCGTCTTTATCGTACTGGCTACCAGTATCGTCAAATCCGTGCGACATCTCGTGGCCGATTACGGCACCAATACCACCATAGTTTACAGCATCATCTGCTTTGGGATCAAAGAATGGGAATTGCAGAATTCCAGCTGGAAATACAATTTCATTCATGGTGGGACTGTAATAGGCATTTACTGTTGGCGGGGTCATGCCAAATCGGGTACGGTCTACAGGTTTACCCAATTGATCGACCATTTCCTGATAAGCCCAGGCACCGGCATTTCTGATGTTTGCAAGATAGGTATTTGGAGTAACGACCAATCCCTGATAAGTTCTCCATTTTTCCGGATAGCCAATTTTGGGTGTAAAGGCATGTAATTTTTCTAAAGCTTTTTGTTTGGTCACATCGCTCATCCAGTCCAGGTTTTTAATGCGGATTTCGAAGGCTTTGCGAAGGTTACTAATCAGCTCGGTCATGCGGACTTTAGCGTCAGGCTTGAAATATTGAGCCACGTACAATTGCCCCAGCAGATCGCCTAAAGTGGCGTCTGTTAATTGCGACATGCGTTGCCAACGTGGGGTTTGTATTTTTTGTCCCGTTTGTACCTGGTTAAAGGCAAATGTGGCATTTACAAAAGGGCTACTTAAATTAGGAGCGGCACTTTTTAGGATATTCCATTCCAGGTAAGTTTTCCAGTCTGCGATAGGGGTGGTTTTTAACATCCCGTTTAAGCTTTCGAAAAATACTGGTGAGGATACCAGTATGGTGTCTTGGCCTTTGATTTTAGATTTTTCCAAAAGGTTAGTCCAGTTTAAGTTGGGCGTGCGCTTGTTGAAATCTGCAACTGTAAATTTATGATAGGTTTTGTAAGGATCCCGCATTTCCAGGCGACTCATCTGAGCTTCTGCCAATTGCTTTTCAATGGTCATGATGGTAGCCGCTTTTTTTGCAGCTTCGGCTGGTTTGCTTCCTGTTAAGCCGAATAGGGTAGTCATGTAACTGAGGTAAGCTTCGCGGATTTTTACGCTCCTACTGTCATCTTTCAAATAATAATCCCGGTCGGGCAAGGTGGTGCCGCCCTGACCCAATTGAACCATATATTTGTTTACATTTTTTCTGTCCTGTCCTACGTATAAGCTAAACATGGGTCCAGCAACTCCCGAAACACGTAAGCCTACAACCTGGTCCAGTATCTCTTGTAAGTTGTTGAGGTGTTTGATTTGCTCGAGTTCTGATTTGATGGGGCTATAACCCAGTTTTTCAATGGTCAGGCTATCCATTGCAGCAGTATAGAAATCGCCAACGCGTCTGCTTGCTGATCCCGCAGGCGCTTTTTTGTCGGCAGCAGCCGTTTCAACCAGGCCTTTAACGGCGTTGATGTTGAAATCGCGTAAGGCATTGAAACTTCCCCAACGGGTTTCTTTGGCTGGTACGGGATTGTTTTTGATCCAGGTCCCACTGGCGTATTCATAAAAATCGTCTCCAGGTTTAACGGAGAGATCCATGTTTGCGGGATCAATAAATTTGGTGATGGATTGTGCCTGGGCAGAAAGACCAGTAATCACAACGCCCAAAACTACGACACAGGTTTTGATTGACGTATTCTTCATAAATAACAAGTTAATGTTATAAAGATAGGCAATGCAATAAAACTATGTCTGCTCTATAATGAAATTATTACTTATTAAACCAGTAATAGATTTTGGCAAGACCTAATTTCCTTAGGAAGTTGCCTGTCAGGGAAAATACATTTATCGTCTTCATCTTTTCATTCTTTGTACATATTTAACATATTTTAACAAATATTATTGTGTTGAGAAGAAAAAATATCTTATTAATAAGGAGAATTAGAAGCCTCTTTTTTTTTGCTGACCAATGTATAAGCCGGTGATTACAAGTGATGTGCCTATGATAGTATAGCAGGTGATGGGTTCGTCCATTAACCACCAGGCATAAAAGAATCCAAACAATGGGCATAAGAATAACCATAAGGAGGCTTTGACGGTATCCAGTTTCAGGAGGTAAAACCAACAGATCAAGCCAACTACCGAAACGGCCAGGCTGAGCCACAAAACGGAATACAGCAAAGTGTGGTCAAAATGTAAGGTAGAAAAGTCGCTGAAGGTTAAGCTAAAAGGCAAAAGGAAAATCCCACCCAGGGTAACCTGCCATCCATTGATGAGTAAATTGGGCAAGGTCCATTTAACCCTGGCATAGTACACACTGGCAAAGGATACAGCTACCATACTCAAGACCAGAACGGCCAGTCCACCAAGCGTAGCCGTTTTGCTGCCCAGCAAGTCGTAGGTCGCTATGAAAATCCCCGACATCCCCAATACAATACTCACAATTTCGTTGATGGAGGGCCGCCTGCCCATGAGCCAGGAGGAAAGCAGTACAATCAATAGCGGATTGATGGAAGTAGCCAGGCTACCAATGCCTGCAGCGGTATGTTTCATGGCACAGACATACAAGCCCAGGTAAACCGTAGTATTTAAAAAACCAAAAATGGCCAATTGTTTCCATTCCGCTGCGGTAGGCAGACGGTATTGTTTGTCCCTGCTAAGTACATAACAAAAGCTCAACAATACAAATCCGGCAATAAAAAAGCGCATATTGCCCAGGATCAGGGGAGGTGCAGACAGGATGCCAAACTTGGTAGCCACAGATGCGGAAGCCCAAAGCATGGCAAACAGCAAGCCGATACATATATTTTTCACGGCTTAAAGTTAAGCAGAAGTATGGAATTGAAATTTTTTTTTGAAATCTTCGTAAAATGCTCCCGTAGTTATCTAAGTTTGGTGCAACTAATTTATTGATTGAACTGATTTTTGGTTCACAACTATTAAAAACCTATATATTATAATGAAGAAACTGATTTTATTGATTCAATTGTTGGCAATATCCTTTTTTGGCTTTGCGCAAAAAAAACAATTGACCATGCAGGACGCGATCGGTAATGCGCGCACTACGCTTGCGCCCGAAAACCTGATTCAACTTCAATTCATATCCGGAACGGAAGACTACGTTTATGCGAAACGGAATGGCAATGCTGTGCTTTGGTTTAGTGGAAATGCGAAATCGAAAGCGGATCAAGCTTTTTTATCCTTGACACAACTCAATCAAAAGTTGAAAGCTGCCGGCCAGGATACTGTAAAACAAATGCCTTCCATTCAGTTTAACCAGGGTGCAGATTGGATTTTAAATTTGAACGGAAGTAAAGTAGCTTTAAACCCGGTTAAAAATACCATCCAGGTATTGGTTGATCAGCAAATTGCTGGAATGACCAATGTGGAGGAAAGCAAAGCGGGTTACGTAGCTTATTTGAATAACTTCAACTTATTTGTTGGAAAAGGTACGGAACAACATCAGGTAACTACCGATGGCACGAAAGATATTGTGTATGCTTCTTCGGTACATAGAGATGAATTTGGAATCAGTAAAGGTACATTTTGGAGCAATGCAGGTAAACAGCTTGCGTTTTACAGAATGGATCAAAGTATGGTTACCGATTACCCGATCATTGACTGGACAACCAGACCTGCTCACAACGTAAATATCAAATATCCAATGGCAGGAGATCCAAGTCACCATGTTACCGTTGGGGTTTACAATGCGGAAACAAAGGCTGTGGTTTATTTAAAAACCGGTGAGCCTGTAGAGCAGTATTTAACCAATATTGCCTGGAGTCCGGATGATAAATATGTGTATATCGCGGTGCTAAATCGTGGACAAAATCACATGAAATTCAATCAGTATAATGCGGCGACCGGTGATTTTGTGAAAACTTTGTTTGAAGAGCAGGATGAGAAATATGTTGAGCCTTTGGTGCCGATGTTATTCTTGAAAAATGATCCTGCTCAATTTATCTGGCAAAGTAACCGCGATGGCTGGAACCACTTATACCTTTATGATTTGAAAGGCAAAGTGTTGAAACAGTTGACTAAAGGCCCATGGGAAGTATTGGAGGAGAAAGGTTTTGATGCGAAAGGCGATCAGTTGTTTTATGTATCGACTCAAGAATCTCCAATCACCAGAAATTTATATGTGCTGAATCTAAAAACCGGCAAATCAAGAAGAATTACCCAGGGTTTTGGGGTACACAACACGCAAGTGAGTACTTCTGGAAATGCTGTGTTGGATAACTACAGCACGCCGGATGTACCGAGGTTGATTCGATTGGTAGAAACGGCCACTTCTAAAGCTAAGGTACTGTTGACAGCCGATAATCCTTTGGCTGATTATGCCACAAATAATTCTACGATGTTTACCATTAAAAGTAAGTCGGGCGATGATTTGTATGCGAGTTTATACAAACCAGTAGGTTTCGATGCGAATAAAAAATATCCGGTAGTGGTGTACTGGTATGGTGGTCCGCATGCGCAGTTGATTACCAATGGCTGGAACGCAGGTGCTGGTGATTATTGGTTTAGGTATATGGCCGAACGTGGTTATGTGGTGCTTTCCCTGGATGTTAGAGGAAGTGATAACCGCGGTAAGGTTTTTGAACAGTCGATGTTCCGCCATGCTGGTGATGTGCAAATGGAAGACATGATGAGTGCGGTTGATTATTTGAAGAGCCAGCCTTATGTAGATGCTGCCAATATGGGCTTGTTTGGCTGGAGCTTTGGTGGTTTTGCAACCACAGATTTCATGCTGACACACCCTGGTGTGTTTAAAGCTGCTGTTGCTGGCGGACCGGTAATTAACTGGGCTTTCTATGAGATTATGTATACGGAACGTTATATGGATACCCCCCAGGAAAATCCTGAAGGTTATGCCAAAGCCTATTTGAGTAACCGGGTAGATCAGCTGAAAGGCAAGTTGTTGTTGATTCATGGGCAACAGGATCCGGTAGTTGTGCAGCAACATTCGGTTGATTTTGTAAAACATGCCGTAGATAAAGGGGTACAGGTGGATTATATGATTTATCCGGGGCACGAACACAATGTGTTGGGTAAAGACCGAGTTCATTTGTATCAGAAAGTGACGGATTACTTTGAGCTTTACCTTAAAGACAGAAAATAACCATTCTCTTCAACTGCTGCATAATTCGCCGAAGGAGCGAAAGACGTTAGGCTGTTTCTGAGAAGGTAATTTTTTAGTAAAAAAGGGTGACAGTACTAATTTTGTACTGTCACCCTTTATTTTTTCTTATGGAAAATGATTGATTTTTGGATGCTAATTGAGTAGCCTTTTGCATATTTTTTTCCTTTTTACTGAAAAATTCAGTGCTCAACGCAGACATCCAAAGATTTTGCGCTTAAGCAAAAGATTTGCTGAGGCGATGCGCATCTGTATTTTTTTGTTCGCAATAAATCTTAGATTTGCAAGATGATGAGAATAGATAATCTATTCCTTGTATCGCACTGAATTTTAACATATCAATGAGCATTTCTACAAAATACGATCCTGCAGCAACAGAAGACAAATGGTACAGTTACTGGCTTTCTAAGAAGTTCTTTCATTCGGAGCCGGATGAGCGTGAGCCTTATACCATCGTAATTCCGCCACCAAATGTCACTGGGGTCTTACACATGGGCCACATGCTAAACAATACCATTCAGGATGTATTGATCCGTAAAGCACGTATGCAAGGTAAAAATGCTTGCTGGGTGCCTGGAACAGATCATGCTTCGATTGCTACGGAAGCGAAGGTAGTGGCGATGCTTAAAGAGCGCGGAATTAATAAAACTGACATTACCCGCGAGGAATTTTTAAAATACGCCTGGGAATGGAAAGAAAAATACGGTGGTATCATTCTAGACCAATTGAAAAAGCTGGGTGCAAGTTGTGACTGGGACCGTACGCGCTTTACCATGGAAGAGGATCTGTCCGATGCAGTAATCGACAGTTTTATACATTTGTATAAAAAGGGATGGATTTATAGGGGTATACGCATGGTAAATTGGGATCCTGCTGGTAAAACAGCGGTTTCTGATGAGGAGGTAATCCGTAAAGAGGTTAATCAAAAGTTATATTATATCAATTATACGATCTCAGGTGCTGAGGATTTCATTACGATTGCAACAACGAGGCCGGAAACAATTATGGCTGATGCGGCGATCTGTATCAATCCCAATGATGAACGTTACACACATCTTAAGGGCAAAAAGGTATTTGTGCCTTTGATTAACCGGGAGATTCCGGTAATTGAAGATGAATATGTAACTATGGATTTCGGTACTGGATGTTTGAAAGTGACACCTGCGCATGATTTGAATGATTATGAACTTGGCGTAAAACATAAGCTGCCGGTAATTGATATTTTAAATGATGAGGGTACACTAAATGAACTGGCCGTAATTTTGGTAGGGGAGGATCGTTTTGCAGCCCGTAAAAAAATTGCGGTATTGTTGGAAGAGGCAGGACACCTGGCTAAGGTTGAAGATTATAAATCGCAGGTTGGCTTTTCTGAAAGAACCAATGCTGCCATAGAACCAAAACTGTCTTTGCAATGGTTCTGTAAAATGGACCAAATGGCTAAGCCTGCATTGGAAGATGTGTTAAACGGGGATGTGAAATTGATTCCGGAGAAATTCCAGAACACTTACCGTCACTGGATGGAAAATGTACGCGATTGGAACATCAGTCGCCAACTGTGGTGGGGTCAGCAGATTCCTGCCTGGTATGACAACCAGGGAAATTGGGTGGTTGCCAAGACTAAACCCGAGGCATTGGACGAGTTTTTAAAACTTAAAGATGTGGAAGGTACATTTAGTGTGGAAGAAGCTGCTGGTTTTAAAAACCAGTTGGAACCATTTGTTAAACAGGATCCTGATGTAATGGATACCTGGTTCTCGTCCTGGTTGTGGCCAATTTCGGTATTTGACGGCTTTAAAAATCCAGACAACGCAGACATCAATTATTATTATCCAACCAATGACCTGGTTACTGCTCCTGAAATTCTATTCTTCTGGGTAGCGCGTATGATCATGGCTGGTCACGAATTCAGGGGACAAAAACCGTTTACCAATGTGTACCTGACTGGTATCGTTCGGGACAAATTGGGCCGTAAGATGTCTAAATCTTTAGGTAACTCTCCTGATCCAATTGGACTGATTGAAAAATATGGTGCCGATGGGGTCCGTGTAGGGATGTTGCTTTGTTCTCCGGCTGGGAATGACCTGATGTTTGATGAAAGCTATTGCGAGCAGGGAAGAAACTTTGCCAATAAGATCTGGAATGCCTTCCGTTTGGTAAAAGGTTGGGAAGTAGATCAGAACTTACCTAATCCTAACGAACAAGCCATTGTCTGGTTTGATAACCGTTTCAATGAGGCTTTGGCTGAAATTGAAGACAACTTTAAACAATATAGATTGTCAGAAGCCTTAATGGCTACATATAAGCTGGTATGGGATGATTTCTGTGCCTGGTACCTGGAAATGGTGAAGCCTGCATATCAGCATCCAATTGATCCGGCAACGGTAAAAGCAACGCTTGGTTATTTTGAGCGTATTTTGAAATTGCTGCATCCTTTCATGCCGTTCTTAACGGAAGAGTTGTATCATGATGAACTGTTTGGTGAGAAAGCAGAAATGGATTGTATCATCGTTGCCAATTATCCTACTATAGGTGGTTTTGATGAGACCTTGCTGAAAGATGTGGAAGTCATTAAGCAGGTTGTGGCTGAGGTGCGGAATGTGCGCAATACCAAACAGATTTCTCCTAAGGATGCCTTGCCATTGAGCCTGAAAGTAAACTCAGGTCTGGATTACAGCAAATGGTTGACCATTATCGGCAAGCTGACCAATGTGGATGCTTTTGATTTTGTAACTGAGAAAGTAAGTGGCGCCGCAAACTTCATGGTAGGGAATGATGAGTTCTTTATCCAGTTGAACGAGACCATTGATGTAGAAGCAGAAAAAGAACGCTTAAATGCAGATTTGGTGTATCTGCAAGGTTTCCTGAAATCTGTGGATGCAAAATTGAGCAATGAGCGCTTTGTGCAAAATGCGAAGCCGGAGATTATTCAGAATGAGCGGAATAAAAAGGCGGATGCGGAAGGTAAGATTAAGATTATCCAAGAGAGTTTGGAGGGATTAAGTTGAATAAAATAAACCGTACTGTTCAGCGTCTGGCATCTGAGACGCTGAAAAAGCGCACAGCGCCTAGGCCGCTTCACAGTAGGTATATTTTATTTTGAAACTAACCGAAGTAGGATATCCATATCGCATGATGCATAGTTAGCATCATGCTTTTTTTTTATTTGTTATAGACCATTAGTTTGTGAGTTATTAGTTTGTGAGTTATTGGTTTGTGAGCTTATTGAGCGACTTTATTTGAATGGAGTAAGCGCATCTTCTGTCGCCCGAAATGATGTGGTTTACGCGGGTGATGTCTACATCCTGGCCCAGGACAAATTTGAAGGTGTTCAGTTCTGCAGCACAAAACCCCTGGCAAGCTTCTGCGGCTGCACAAATCGGGCAATGGTTTTCGATCAACAGAAATCCGTTGGCTTCTTTTCTATATTCAGCCATATAACCTTCTCTGGATCTGATTTGGGCCAATTGGTTTACGCGGTCTTCGAGGCTGGTTGAAAATTGTAGTTCATTTGCATATCGTGCCTTGCCGCTTTCTTCCGCTGCGGTGATGACCTTTTGGAGGGCATCGTTGCCGAGGGTGTGTTTGATCAGATCGATCAGTTTCACCGTCAGTTCAGCATGGGTATCTGGAAAGCCTGCATTGCCTTCGGCACTTAAGCTGAAGTATTGGGTAGGCCGGCCTACACCCTTTGATTCGTGGATTGCATCAATTAATCCCTCTTCACTTAATTTTAAGAGTTGAAGTCTTGCACCTTCGCTTGTAATTCCAAGTTCTTTGGCAATTTCGGCTGCTGTAAGCGTGCCACGCATCTTTAACAGCATTAAGAATCTGTTTGTCTTCATAATCTAATAAAACAAGTATTTAATTGTTTTATTCACAAAAGTACTAACTTTGCTGAACTTTAAGGCACATCAAGGATATAATTTGATCGTATGAGGGTCATTTTCATCCTTTTTTACCACATACGAATCTTAAAATATATCAAATGAAACTTCAGCATCAGGAACATCACATCCACATCACCGGTCCGCCGGCAATTTTCTTCTATTAATATTTAATCAAATCGCCTGAAATCAGGTGTATTGCCAGGATTTGCAAAAATGCGGGCCTGGCCACGCTTTGCCCAATATTTAATTACAAAACAATAAATAGATATGAAATTACAAACACTACCCATATTATTTACCACCCTGGTATTTTTACAGGCTTGTGGAACATCACAACCACCCGCGCAGCAGGAGCAGACCATTTCGGAGTACCCGGTAATGACGGTTCAGCCGCAGTCGACCACTTTAAATACCGCTTATAAGGCAAGTCTGGAAGGCCAGCAAAACATAGAGATCAGGCCTAAAGTAGATGGTTTTATTGCCCAGATCTTTGTGGATGAGGGCACAGTTGTTAAAAAAGGACAGCCGCTTTTTAAGATCAATGCACCTCAATACGAACAGGAAGTTAAAACTGCTGCTGCGGCCATTAAAAATGCCGAAGCCGAAGTCAATACCGCTAAGATGCAGGTAGAGAAAACAGAGCCGCTGGTGAAAGAAGAGATTGTGAGCATTTATGAGCTGAAGCAGGCCAATTATAACTTGCATGCCCGCCAGGCCGCTTTGGCGCAAGCGCAGGCAAGTCTGGCGAATGCGCGTACCAATTTGAGTTACACCAATATTGTGAGTCCGGCGGATGGGGTTATCGGCAATATTCCTTATAAAACAGGTAGCCTGGTGAGCAGCAGTTCTGCGCAGCCTTTAACTACGGTGTCTAACATCGCTGCTGTATATGCTTATTTCTCTTTCAATGAAAAGCAATTCCTGGATTTTGCAGCTCAATATCCCGGTACCAGCATGAAGGATAAGCTGGCGCATTTTCCGGCAGTATCGCTGATCCTGGCCAATGGAAAAGCTTACCCTCAGCAAGGAAAAATTGAAAGTGTGGGTGGGCTGATCAATGCGGAAACGGGCTCTGTCAATTTGAGGGCTAAATTTTTAAATCCGGAGGGACTGATTAGGAGTGGTGCCAGTGCCACCATCAGGATTCCTGTAACGCTTAAACAGGCCCTATTGATTCCTGCAAAGGCGAGTTATGAAATGCAGGAAAAGGTGATGGTTTTTGTTGTTGGCCAGGATGGAATGGTGAAGCGCACTGAGGTTTCTGTCCTGGATAAAAATGCAGGTGATGCTTATGTGGTTCTAAAAGGTCTGAATGCTGGTGACCGGATTGTAACCGAAGGCATGGGCAGCTTAAAAGATGGAACCAGGATTAAGCCCATTGCCAACAAAAAATAGTAGCCCGATAACAGACCAATACATCAAAAAATATAATTTAATCATGTTAAAAAAGTTTATAGATAATCCGGTATTATCGACAGTGATCTCTGTGATCATCGTTATGCTCGGAATTTTGGGGCTCGTTTCCCTACCCATATCGCAATACCCGGATATTGCACCCCCAGCCGTAGAAGTGACCACGGCTTATCAGGGGGCCAGTGCAGATGTGGTCATGAAAAGTGTCATTGTTCCATTAGAAGAAGAAATCAATGGTGTGGAAAACATGACTTACATGACCTCTAAAGCCAGTAATGACGGGAGTGCCAGCATCACCATTAATTTTAAGCAAGGAACAGATCCCGATCTTGCCGCCATTAATGTGCAGAACCGGATCACCAAAGCCACCAGTTTATTGCCTGCAGAGGTGATCAAAGTAGGAATCACGACCACTAAAAGGTTGAATAGTGAGGTGTTCAGTTTTCTCCTGTATAGTGAAGATGGAAAGTATGATCAGCAATTTTTAGATAACTATTTAAAAATTAATGTGATGCCGCAGATTAAGCGGGTGCAGGGGGTAGGGTATGCTGCGGTTTATGGTAGTAAAGATTATAGCATGCGCATCTGGCTTAAACCGGATGCCATGGCAGCTTATGGTTTAATCCCTTCGGATATCACAGCAGCACTTGCCGAACAAAATATTGAAGCGGCTCCTGGAAAGCTAGGCGAAAACAGCAACCAGAGTTTTCAATATACTTTGAAGTACACCGGAAGGTTAGAAAAGGCGGATCAGTTTGAAGAAATTTTGTTAAAATCGGCTAAAAATGGGCATGTCTTAAAACTTAAAGATGTGGCTACAATTGATCTGGGTTCATTTACCTATTCAAGTTCACTGACTGCCCAGGGGCAGCAGGCACCATACGTGGCCATCAGTCAGACTTCGGGTTCCAATGCACACGAGATTATTCTGCAATGTGAGCAGATCCTGAAAGCGGCAGCGCAAACTTTTCCGCAGGGGGTTAAATACAGTGTGTTTGCCAATGCCAATGAGTTTTTAGATGCCTCCATTTCCAAATTAATTTTCACCATTATTGAAGCTTTCATTTTGGTGTTTATCGTGGTGTTTATCTTTTTGCAGGACTTTAGATCAACCCTTATTCCCGCCATTGCGGTACCCGTAGCCATTATTGGTACCTTTTTCTTCCTCAAACTCTTCGGTTTTACCATCAACTTACTGACGCTTTTTGCACTGGTACTCGCTATCGGTATTGTGGTTGATGATGCGATTGTGGTGGTAGAGGCCGTTCATGCCAAACTGGATCAGGGGGCTAAGTCGGCTAAAAAAGCAACCATACACGCGATGAGCGAAATCAGCACTGCAATCATCTCTATTACTCTGATTATGGCGGCTGTATTTATACCGGTAACCTTTGTAACCGGATCTGTGGGGGTGTTTTACAAGCAATTTGGTTTAACGCTTGCTGTGGCGATTGTCATTTCAGCAGTGAATGCATTGACCTTAAGTCCGGCTTTATGCGCGCTATTGTTGAAACCACATGGCGCTGTTCATACCATCAAAACAGGTTTTTTGCAGCGTTTTTATACCAATTTTAATGCCTCCTTTACAGTCATGATTAGCCGCTATAAACAAGCTGTGGTGTATTTGATTCAAAACAAGTGGATTGCTTTTGCAGTAATCGGATTGTTTAGTTTGTTGTTTTGGTTTTTGGTTAAAACAACGCCGACTGGTTTTGTACCCAATGAGGATAGCGGTTCGATCTATGGGAACGTGATTTTACCACCTGCCAGTTCCCTGGAAAGGACAGAAGCCATAGCCAATCAGATTGATAGCATTGCGCGTTCCATTCCGGAAATTGAATTGTCGTCCAGGCTTGCAGGCATGGACTTGATAAGCGGTACAGGAAGTTCTTATGCGGCCATTTTTATCCGTTTGAAACCCTGGAAAGAGCGGACCAAAAAAGGCCAGGACATTCAAAGCATCGTTGGTAAACTCTTTGCAAAAACTGCAGTGATCAAAGGCGCCAGCATCATTTTCTTTGCAGCCCCAACTTTACAGGGCTTTGGAAATAACGACGGTTTTGAATTTCAGTTACAGGATAAAACTGGCGGAAATTACAAAACTTTTGATGAAGTGATAGGGAAGTTCATGACTAGCCTCAATCAGCGGCCGGAGATTATGTATGCCGCTACTTCTTACAATACCGGTTTTCCACAATATGAAGTGAGTGTAAATGTAGCCAAATGCAAGGAAGCTGGTGTATTGGTGAATGCTGTTCTGGAAACCCTTCAAGGCTATTTGGGCGGAATTTACGCCTCAGATTTTAATCGGTTTGGAAAGCAGTACAAGGTGATGATTCAGGCCGAAGCCGCACAGCGAACCAATAAGGAAGCCATAGATCAGATTTATGTTCGGAATGGTCAGGGTAACATGGCGCCGATCTCTGAATTTATCACGCTTAAAAAGAGGTATGGCCCGGAATTTATCAACCGCTTTAATTTGTTTACCTCTGGGGCTGTAAACGGCGCGCCAAAGCCTGGCTACAGTTCTGGAGATGCGATTAAAGCCATACAGGAAGTAGCCGCACAGACCTTACCGCAGGGCTATACTTACGAATTCTCTGGCTTAACGCTTGAAGAATTGAGTAGTGGAAGTCAGACTATCCTGATTTTTGTGTTGAGCTTGTTGTTTATTTACTTCCTGCTTAGTGCTCAGTATAAAAGCTATATTTTGCCTTTGTCGGTTTTGTTGTCCTTACCTATAGGTTTGGCTGGGGCCTTCCTGTTTGCTCGTTTGTTTGGCCTGGACAACAACATCTTTTTACAGATCAGTTTGATCATGTTGATTGGGCTGCTGGCCAAGAATGCGATTTTGATCGTAGAGTTTGCCCTGATGCATCGTTTAAGTGGCAGAAGTTTAATTCAATCTGCGATCTCTGGTGCTACCGCCAGGTTACGACCAATTCTGATGACTTCCTTTGCCTTCATCTTTGGTTTATTGCCCTTAATGATCGCTACTGGTGCAGGCGCAATCAGTAACCGCTCAATTGGCACGGCTGCGGTTGGGGGCATTTTGATCGGTACGGTATTCGGTGTATTTGTGATCCCGGCCTTGTTTGTTGTATTTCAAGCCCTGCAGGAGCGAATTTCTGGCATAAAGACCAGATCTGAAACTGACCAATAGTTTAATCAATTTGAAAATCAAGAATAAACACAAGATGAAGAAATATCCTATCGGACTTTTGCTGCTGCTGGCCATGTTGAGCGCCTGCAGCATACAGCAAGAATACCAACGTCCAACCGTGAATACCAAAAACCTGTATCGGGACCAACAAGATGTGGACAGCCTGACCTGGGTGGCTAAGTCCTGGAATAGCCTTTTTAAGGATACGATTTTAACGAATTTAATTGAAGAAGGACTCAACAATAACCTGGATCTTAAAATAGCCATTCAACGGATCGCTGCTTCGAAGGCTGTATTTCAACAAAGTAAAGCGGCTTTCTTGCCCGAGCTGAATGGCAAAGCGAGTGTCACCCAATCTAAGTTGGCCTATCCACAGGGATTTGGAATTATCAGTTCTTCTACGCAGTATGATGTAGGCCTAACGGCCGGTTGGGAAGCCGATATCTGGGGTAAAATCAAAAGTGCCAAGCGTAGTGCTTTAGCTGGCTTGCTTCAGACCGAAGCTGCTCAAAAAGCTGTGAAAACCCAACTTATCGCAGCTATCGCCAATTCATATTTCTCCCTGTTGGCATTGGATGAGCAATTGCTGATTCTGAAGAAAACAGCTGCCATCCGTCAATCGGATGTGAATACCATGCGTGCCTTAAAGGCTGCGAACATTGTTAATGGAGCTGCAGAAGTGCAGAGCCTGGCTAACCAGTATGCTGCGGAAGTAGCCATACCACGTGTTGAACAGCAGATTCGTGAAATAGAAAATTCGCTTAGTGTTTTACTGGCCCGCCCAGCTGCTGCAATTGAAAGAAATAGTTTCCAGATCCAACATATAACTGTTGACCTAAACTTTGGCATTCCGGCTCATGTATTGCAAAACCGGCCAGATGTTAAACAAGCTGAATATGCTTTCGCAGCTGCCTTTGAGGCCACGAATGTAGCCCGGAAATCCCTTTATCCCAGTTTCAACTTAACTGCATCCGGAGGTTTTACCAGCTTCAGTTTCAAAGACTGGATCACCCCATCCGGACTGTTCGGTAATCTGGCTGCCGGAATTGCACAGCCAATTTTTAATAAAGGGATCAACAAATCCCGAGTGGCTATTGCCCGGACAACTCAACAGGAAGCGGCACTTAATTTTCAAAAGGTGCTGTTGAGTGCCGGCTCAGAAGTGTCGAATGCGCTTTTTGCCTACCAGATTGCCGAACGTCAACAGGAAATCAGAATGAAACAAGTAGAAGCATTACAGAAGTCAGTTGATTTCACCAAGAAGCTTTTGCGTTACAGTTCTGCAACCAATTATGCGGATGTGTTGACTTCTGAGCAGAACCTGCTTGCTGCGCAATTGGAAGGCGTCAATGATCGTTTGCTGGAATGGCAGGCGGTGATTGCGTTATATCGCTCTATTGGTGTGGAAAATTAAGCGTTCTCTTCGAAGACTGGAATCTTTTGCCCGCTTCGCTAAAAGGGCAAAACTTCCTATGTCTTCTCTGAGAAGCTAAATTTTCCTCCAACTGGGTGGCTTGTCAGGTGTTTTAAAAAAGAAGGTTGGTTGGTTGGTTGGTCTTTAAAACGGTTGCAGGTGTGATAATCTTCACTTAAAAATATGCCTTCTGTGAAGAGGCCTAGGCGCTTTTTGCTCCCCTTCAGGAGCCTAAAAGATGCCAGACTCTGAATAGAATGGCTTATTTTTCAAAAAGAGATTACAACAACTGATAATCAGGTAGTTCTTCTACAAAAGCAAATTTCTCAGTTTGATGATCAATAATCGCATAACAATGTCTCAATCCATTGGTTACGACCAGCCATTTGGCCTTATGCACTGAATTATACCTTGCGGCCTGGTCAAAAGTAGCCTGACTGATCTTTACCGATGGCGCTTTACATTCAATGATCATGACCCGCTCACCATGCGTATTGAAAATCACAATATCCGTTCTTTTCTGCAATTTATTCAAACTCAAACCACCTTCTACCTGAATCAGCGACTTTGGAAATTTCCTATGTAAAATCAGGTGTTGTATAAAATGCTGCCTAACCCATTCTTCAGGCGTCAATACCAGGTGTTTCTTTCGGATTTCGTCAAATATGAAATATTGCTTGTCCTTTAAAGTAATTTTAAAAGGATACACCGGTAGGTTAAGTGGGACAGGGATAAATGACATTTGTGCAAAAGTAGACAAAATTTTTATCTAAGTTTACAGCATCATATGAGTGCCGCGGATATCATCAGAGACATTAAAGCCAGAAAGTTCAAGCCTGTTTACCTATTGCATGGTGAAGAGCCTTATTACATCGATCAGATTATTCATTATATGGAAGCTAATATTTTGAATGACATGGAAAAAGGTTTCAACCAGACCGTGCTTTACGGTAAGGATACCGATATGGCGACCATTATGAATGCTGCAAAGCGCTATCCGATGATGTCGGATTATCAGTTGATTGTGGTTAAGGAAGCTCAGGATTTAAAATGGGCTAAAGAAACCGAGGGAAGTAGTAAAACCGCAGAATTCGTATTGAGCTATTTTGAAAAGCCCTTAGCCAGTACAATTTTGGTGCTGGGTTATAAATACGCCAACTTCGACAAACGTAAAAAGATTTATAAAGCCATTGATAAAAATGGCGTTATTTTTCAATCAGAACTGGTGCGCGACTATAAACTGGCCCAGTGGATTGACGAGCTTGTTAAAGAAAAGGGGTATAAGATCGCGCCACAGGCTTCGGCATTGATGGCTGAATATCTGGGAGCAGACCTTTCCAAGATTGCCAATGAGGTAGAGAAGTTATTGCTCAATATTGGCAAAGAAACAATTATAGATACAGACATTATTCAGAAAAATATTGGAATCAGTAAAGAATACAATGTTTTTGAGCTGCAAAAGGCGCTTGCGGTAAGAAATGTGCTCAAATGCAACCAGATCATCAATTACTTTGCAGATAATCCCAAAGCTAATCCAATGGTGATGGTAATGGCCAACTTGAATGCTTATTTTTCTAAGATTTTGAAATATCATTACCTGCCAAATAAAGGAGATGCAGCTAAGGAACTGGGAGTGAACCCTTATTTCGTTAAAGACTTCGAAACGGCATCACGCAGTTATAACCTGAATAAAGTATTCGATATCATTAGTTTGTTGCGTGAGTATGATCTAAAAAGTAAAGGTGTAGAGAGTACAGGCAATACTACAGACGGAGAATTATTAAAAGAGTTGCTGTTTAAAATGCTGCACTAATTGCTACACCAGCTTTTGATAAGCCATACAAAAAAGCGTAATTTCTGACCTTCTTTTTTTTATCTGTTTGATGTGGCCACCATTTTTATCAACATACTTCCTAATTCTCTCCGATTTGTTAGCTTTGACGTTTAAATAATAGAAATAAATAAAAGGCTTGTTTGAACCTGCAAAGGATTTGGGAATGTTTAAGTAGAACTCATAATCTTCCCAGATGTGAATCAACTGAGATTGTTTTGACTGTTTCATAAAGTTGCGTTTGTCGCCACTTTTGTCGCCAATTCGAAAATTGAACTAAAAAACTGCCTTCAATATACTTTAAATAGATATACACATGAATCACTGGTTAGTTAAGTCAGAACCTTTTAAATACAGTTGGGACAAGTTTAACGAAGATGGCAGGACCTTTTGGGATGGCGTTCGGAATTACCAGGCCCGCAATAACCTCAAAGCGATGAAAGAAGGCGACCTGGTGCTCTTTTACCATAGTAATGAAGGTAAAAATGTGGTCGGGATTGCTAAAGTTGTGAAAGAATTTTACCAGGATCCTACCACAGATGATGCAAACTGGGTAGTGGTAGATTTATCACCTGTTGAATCGTTAAAAAATCCGGTAAGTTTGGAGCAGATTAAAGCCGAGGAAAGTTTGAAAGACATTTCTCTGATCAGACAAGGACGTTTGTCTGTAATGCCTTTGAAAGCAACAGAATTTGATAAGATTTTAGAAATGGGGAGCTAGCCATGATTGATCCGATAGATAATCCAACGAATTACTAAGCTTCCTGATTTCCTGAATAAGGTTCAGCTCCGACATATTTCCTGCTCAGGAGTAAACCAATACTCATGATCAGGCTGGATCCAAGTACCACCAAAAATAAAAATGAAGTACCTACTTCCGGGATTTTAAGTGCCGGTGGTAGGTTAAAGTAAAGCAGGATGCTGATTAATCCTCTGGGAGCGATGAAACTTTCTGCACCGCTATTCTCCTTACGGAACAATTTTAGGTATACAAATCGAATGAAGAATATAGACGCCAACATAATGAGTCCGTTAGCTACAACGACCTGATCATTGAGTTCATAAATGTTCATGGTAAAGCCAAAGATCACAAAGAAGAAGGTTCGGATAATAAAGGCGCTTTCGGCAGAGAGTTGGTACAGCTGGGTTAAATCATTGGATAGGTTTTTATAGATGAAAATACTCCTGAACCAGGCGTGTTTAATGGCATCAGCATTGTTCAAAAACAAGCCAAAGGAGAGAATCAAAATCAATGAGGATAAATGGTAAGATTGGCCAATGGCATAGACCATGATCAAGATTGACAAGATGAGAAAAAACTTAATGTGGTGAGAGATCTTCCCCATCAAATAGAGCAGTAGGATACAGGATACTGCAGATACAATGATGATGACTATGGTGTTTAACCCCAATACCGTAAAGGAAGATATGGAAATGTGCGGGTTGGTAATTGCGAAATTGAAAAGAATAATTCCTAAAATATCCGAGAAAGAGGATTCATAAATGATGAACTCTTTCCCTTGTTTATGAAGTGCAGCAGCAGAAGGAATGGCAATTGCTGAACTGATTACACTGAAAGGGATGGCATTTGTAAAGCAAATGTACAATTCACGACCAGAAATCTGATAAATGATAAAGGTGATCACCGACACTGTGGTTGCCAGAATAAACAGTGCAGATAGAAAAGCCCCTTTAATTAATTTATTCTTCTCCCGTTCATATTTGAGCTCTAGCGAACCTTCAAATACGATTAAAATCAAGCCTACAGTACCCAATGTGGGTAGAACAGTCAGGAAGTTAAAGGTATGCAATTGCAGTTTAT
>Ga0116227_10008607_pt1 | contig 19125 bp, 9 predicted proteins | sample S1TSphgellanicum_FD_89693 | JGI IMG/M metagenome (GOLD analysis project Ga0116227, IMG submission 89693) | Host-associated microbial communities from peat moss isolated from Minnesota, USA - S1T2_Fb - Sphagnum magellanicum MG | ecosystem: Host-associated > Plants > Peat moss > Unclassified... | reverse complement strand
GGTGGGGGGGGGGGGGGTGGGGGGGAGGACGTTGGTTGTTGTCTAGCTAATGAAGGCAATGAAACCCAAAAGCTGGTGGGAACCTAATATCAAATAAGTGTCCATTCCTGTCCTGTTGACAGGATCTCAATAACCAAAGTTCCCCAAAAACTATCTTTGCCAATAGGCTACTTACAAAACACTCTTTTCCACTTATCAGATTCTTTGAGAGCTCTTATAGAAGAGGCCTGAATGGAATATCATGGCCTTCAGTTCTTATCCAATACCTGACTCAGACACAGACAGAGGATTATTGCCTTCTCTGAGATTGCAAATAAGGGCCTCCTCTAGTCACCACACAGCAGCCAGCTACTACTACACCCTAATCAGTGTTTTTCTGAAGAAATTTTGTTATGCAGTTCTGTGTGATAATCATCCATAAGAAGATTTTTTTTTAATGGCAATCATCCCTAGGAAGATTTTGCCAAATTTGGCTATAAACTAATATGAAAGTATAAATCTGTAATCGTCCTTCTACATTTTTGTGTACACATGAAAAACCAAACATAGAAATTTGGTGATTTTATTATTTATTGCTCAGTTCTGGTGATTGAAACACTTCAAAATCACTTCGTTTTTTTTTTAATTTATTTATTTTTAATTTCATCTTTTGACAAAATCTTGCTAGCAAAAAGAACACAGCTGATGTGGATTTTAGTGATCGCCGAGATGACAATTTCTAATGCAAGTCAATTAGGTGTATGGATTGGGCAATAGTCAAGTTTGCCCCCCACCCTGGGGCTTTACCCATGGTAAAGCACAAGACCTAAATATGCATGGACCATCACATATAGGAAGGGGAGGGTTCTTACACCTACTTCTAAAGAGTTGGCGAAACATTATGCCTCCTACAAGCATAAGATCCTTTCCAATATAACTCATCTTTACTACAAGAGATTTTGCTGCTAGAGATATTCATAAATGTAAGGTGCCCTCCAAACACAATAGGAAATTTCCCCAAATGCTTTACCATTGGCAAAATGGTTGTGATGCCCAGCAACACATCTTGTTACTTGGATTACAAACTTTCTAGGGAGGTCATTGAAATTTGTGGGAAATGTTCCAATGTTCTTTCCAATTGTTGTGAAACTTGTCATTCATATTTTCTCATTAGCTGTACAAAAAGATGGTACATTGTGGATTATCAAGGCACACACTAAATAGAGGTAATAAATTGAATGTGACATCAAGTTTGATGCAATTGTAAGACAATGTCCAACAAGAAAACTATTTTTGACTTTTTAATATTGTAATCAAATTGTGATGAACATTTTAAGGTTTTCCTTTTATCCTTTTTTCAAAAAAAATTGAAGTGCAATGGTCAGATTCCCCCTTTTCAACCCAAAGTTTTCAATTATGTTTTTTAATTTTCATTTTCTTCCATGGACGGATAAAAAAGAGGATATAGTCCCTGAGCAACTTCCTCAAGCAAGTTGCCCCGAAAAACCAAGGACTTGCCACTTCCTGCAATCATGTCAAGCCAAGTGTCACATTTAATTTGTTACCATGTTTAGTGCTTGCCACTTGGGTCTCATGGCAATCTTGATGGTTCTTAAATTTGGATTCAATTTCATCACGAATCCATGTTTGAAGAGCTCTAGTGATGCATTGTGGTTGGGGTAGTATCAATGTTTATCAAAAAAAAAATGTAGTTGAGGTGGCAATCATCCACAACCTGATTTAGCCAAATTTGGCTCTTAAGAAATAATGAAAGGAATTAAATATCCATATATATTTTAAGTGAACCATTTATGAAAAATCTTGTAACATTTTTTTAATCAAATTCTATTCAAATTTTTGAATTTTTATTTTTACAAAATAAATTGTGAATTTTTTCTTTGAAAATTTCACAATACTGTAAAATTTCACAAGAAAAAAAAAAAGGTAATATCACTAATTATCACATCGAAATTTATTCCTAAATGTTTATCTCTTCCTCATTGATAAACAGGAAATAGACAATATAGATTGAGGGAGCATATAAATGGCACACATGAGCTTATTATAATGGCTGGCCAATTATAAACAATCATTTCATTCTAAGGACCTCTTGACACCCACAATACAATGTGAAAATTTATAAGGGTTGAGCTCATTTTCAGACCTTTGTGACATTGACTTCATACAAAATTTGGAGTACAATCCATTTTGTTACAATTGCTCAAACTATTGTTACAAACCATGTTACTTAAAATATCAAAATATCCAACAAATGAAAATTTTATGTATAGGAGAAGGGCCTGAGTACAGGCCCTTCCGTGATTTGAGATCTGTGCCCAAGACTCGTAAGGGCCTGTATTGAGGTCCTTTTCCTAGGTAAAGCAGATCTGGGATTTTTTCACTTTTTAGAAATAGTGACAGGCTGGTGGGTACCTTCAGCTGGTTAGAAGATCCCAGTACAGCCTGGCTGGTACATTCCACCGCAGAAGATCCCCATTGTTGAAAACAGGTTTCTTCAGGCAGGTAAGGGAGCTGGAAATACAAAGGAAAAATCCAGACAGTGTTTTTACACTTTGGGAAGGAATTTGAATTCGATCTTGTATATGCATATTCAAATTTTGATATCTTGAATACTTGTGAATATGTTTTCCCACCATATCCAACCTTGAGGAATACTGAGGTTGTCCTATGAAGACTTTCTTTAGACATCAACCATTTTTCATGTTTGTCCTACAGGGTCAAGTAACTCATAGAATGGGTACATAATTTCGCATGGCAAGTCCAAGGGTAGTTCAACATTGACTAGTGTACCAACGAACTTGGATGTAGTTAGTACTTTTGATAAGGAAACCTCTAAGTAAGGTGGGGTGCTGCAACCACACACAAGACCGCAACACCATCACCTTGGGAACATGTTCTTAAGGTTACATACGAAAGTTCAAGAACCTGGATGTAATGCATACAAAATTTGAATCAACTTCAAAGAATTTTTTCAATTTTTTTCATTTTTTGCAATTAGCACAAGACATGGTTGCTGGATGGTTATCCTTCATCTTCACTAGACAAGAATTGCATTTGAGCTTAAACCTACCCCCATGCAGCACCCCTCCTTAACTCAGTAGCCCCCACACACCAATTCGGTAGTCCAGCAAAGCTTTATGACAAGCAATAATACAAGTAATCTGGTTCAAATCTTGGCAATCCCAAGAAAAGGGTTGTCATGCTGAGAGTGCCTGAAACTACCATGTCCTAAGGCCAGTTTCCACATGGATGAAACAAATAAATTATTTTTCAAAAAAAAATTTTTTTTTGGAAAATTTTCAAATTATTAATTTTTCATGACCTACTATGAAATTGGCATATGAGAAGTGAAAATTTTCAAATTGTAGCCTGCAATTAATTATAATGATTTTCAACATCTCAGCTTTGTATTTTCACATAAATTTGTTTCAGTGTTTTAAACATTATTTATTGATGAAACCAACCCTAGGGTAGAGTATAAGTTTAGTAGACACACATAAAACTGAGTATACTCCCCCCCCAAAAACAGGTATACCAATTCCTGATTGGTGTTGTAGGTGTATTTGCTCATGCATGGGACATAAAACACCATATCAAATCATTGCCTGAAATAATGTTAGAATGGGTTACCTTCCTTCAAAAGCAACCCTAAACCCTAAAACGTGGGCCTTACCCCTACCTACATTCATCTCATTTTGGGCCTTAAAATATGTAGTAGTAGTCATTGGTTTTTGCTTGATGAATGTGGCCATATTTCTATTTCCAAAATGTCCCTTGTAGGTATGCCAAGAATGATTAGGGAGGAAATTGGGCACCTCTCCTTGAATTCTAGCCACCCAACATCCAAAGTCTTTCAGCAAGCTTTGCATTCCAGGGAATACTTTCATGCAAGCCAGCAAGCTAAATAAGAATGTTCAATACCAAGTCACATGGGTGTACAACACAATTTCAGGAAATAAAACACTAAATGGTCACACTTGTGTCTCTAAAGTGATAATAATTGATTCCTTTGTCAAGTTGGGTGGAAAGTGAATGACTTATTTCGTTTGGGAATTTTTTTTATAAAAATACATTGAAATTTAATAGGTACCTCAGAAACTACTTTGTTGTAAACCTTGCAAAGGTGAGTTCTATTATTTACAACTACCTCAACATGCATTTGCCAAATTGACATGTTTAGATGAATTTGAAATAACATTCAAGCCCCAAGTGTGAACAAGACTATGTAATTGCTTTTAAGTGTGAACAAGACCTTGATGATACAATTCAATGGTGAAAAAAAAAATCAATTAATTTTCAATGACTAAAATTACTCAAATTTGAATATCTCTTCCACCTAAGGTCTACAAATTATGAAATCGCCTTGAAGAAATCCCATTCATTTATGGTTTTCCAACATTACCAAAAGCTTGCCACAATTTTCCTAAAATTTGTAGTTTGGATATTATTGAATTGTTTTTCATAGAATTGTTCAATATTCAATAACTCTTGCACCATATGTCTTCACATTATGAAACCACCTTGTTGTACCCCCTACTCATTAAAGGTTTTCCAATGGTATGAAGAGCATGGTGGAGGGCACCATGTTTGGGAGATTTCAATGTGATGAACAAAACATACAAAATGAACAAACAACCTTCCTTAATATATAGATATCTTTTTTTAATTGAATTTTTTTCCTACAAAAACCAAGTTTTTTGTTGGGTTTTCTACACATGGAAAAATCCTTATGACACGTCTTTCTTGGGAATGATGCACGTTTCGTGAACTTGAATGATATTTGTATGCATTTGGGTGTGAATATGATTAAAGGAGCCCAAAATCATGTCGGATATTGATGAAAATTGTGATTTTTTTTTTTGACAATTTAAAATTATGTTAATCATTCCAAGTTGTGCTAAGTGATTCATATGAATGTTGAGGAATTCAAACTAAATTTTTGTTATTTTGGGTTTTGATTTTAGTAAAAGACATTTGAATTTGAATAGGTGTTACGTTAGATTGTGGTTAATTTACCAAGGATTAAGTAAGGACTATCTTAATAAAATAATTTTGATGGTAATAAAATTAGATGATAGTAACCTATTACCCACATTCAAAGAACACTCAAAATTTAAAAGATGTGGAATTTGAAATTTTTAGGAATTCAAAGTATTTCTCAAAATTTTAAATTTTCATAGGTCCTTTACCACATGTAAATGGGGTGTAATGTGCATGACATACAAAAAAAAGTTGTAGTTTATAATACAAGAAAAAAAATCCTAAAGTAATTAACATATTTTGGTATGATTCAAAATTATGATAAGTTTTCAACATGAAATGCAAAATCTAGCAAAATATACACACTTTAAAATTTTCATATTTATTCAACAATGATTAACACAAAACATGTGATATATTAGGGCAACTATATGTTTTTTCTTTTAAAGTTACAAAAGATTTCATTCAAAAATTCTTTCATATGAAAAAATGAAAAATAATTTAAAAGGATTCACAATCCTTTTGTAAAGTAATCTTGTTGGCTCCTTTAATCATATCCACACCCATTTGTTCTTTGCATCCATTAGAAATAAGCTCCATCATTGAGTTCCACTTATGAGGCCATGCACTTTACACTAAGGTAAACATAAATGTCTTGAGCTTTTTAGGAAACACATCAACCTTTTAGCCACTATGTTTGCCATGGTTTCAAGATATGTTAGTCCAATATCTTTAAATTTCAAGCTAGTATTTTATCTATCCTATGGCTCCAATTTTTTTTTCTCTCAAATTTTTTTCCTTGATCGGAAATATTTTAGGATGTTACACATCAAGCATAGGCATTATGCTTCACAAGAAAAGGGATTCATCAACTTGGGAGATTGGGCTAAATGATTGTTACTAAACCCTACCATTGAGAATGCCCAAAATTGTTAAGACCATGTCAATGCTCCATCCTTTGAAAGCTAGTTATGATTTAGTTGTCTACAAACCCCAAATGAATTGACATTGAATTTCACCTTGGTAAGTAATTACTTCAAAAATAGGTAGTGTGGTTAGGTAGATTGGACGAACAATAGGTGATTACTACTAGGTAAGGAGATGCAAGAAGATGGGGCATTCATTTTTTTATGGTGTTTTAAATACAATGATCACAAGGGGGTTGAAATGTAAAAAAAACTAAGTATTTTTAAATGTTCATGTTGATTATCGAAGTGAAAATCATTTTGGAGGATATGATTGTTGTGACCTTAACATTGGGCTTATGACCAAGGTTGGGCCATGAAAAAGGAAATGAATTTGGGGAGAAATTAAATTGTCATGTAATTCAAACACATTTTCACAAGTTTGAAACATGCAAGGAAGCAAGTTTCAACACTCCAAATGAATTTTCATTTGGTAGTTGAAAATCCCATGGTGTACTAAATCTTTGAACCAAATTGAACATTTTTAAAAAAAATTGAAAGGCCATGAAAAGTAGATAACTAAAGTGGGGTTGCATTCCCAAATTGAAAACTTGAAACATAAGTTTTGGCCATTTGAAAAATCAACAATCAAATTGCCAAATTTTGATTCCCATATTTTAGTTGATCATCCAACAAAAAGGCCAAATTAACTTTGACTAAAAAATGTGATGTGTCATTCGAAACTACTTTTCAAGGGATGTTTAACTTCCCTTGAGAGCTTTCCAATTGGAAATAAAATGAAAAAAATATGAGCCCCAAAGGTGTTAGGACTCATAATTTGATAATTTTGGGACTCTCACTTAAAAGTTTTGAGAAAATGTCATTTCAATGTAAATGCATGGGGAGTTGCAAAATATACTATTGGGAAGAGAATGGTGACCCTTTCAAGTCTATGTCATGGTATGTATTGTGAATCCATGTTAGCCGATAGATGTTCATGCACCATTTTGGCTCCAAATTACCCTAATCAACATTTCAAGTATTAATTTGTGTAATTCGACAAGAATGATAGTTCAACTTAAATGTTCATCCTAGTCCAATCCTAAAGCTTTCACAACCTCTTGTTTGTTGAAAGTTAGGGAATGCACATTGGGTTCTCATTTCATTATAGAATTGAACATCGACAAAGTTTTTTATCATCAATACCACTTAACAAAGCTAGGGGTGAGTCAATGATGTTAAGTTAAAAATTTGTTGCCATGAACATCAAAAAAGAAGTTTATTTGGTTTTGAGTTTTATTTTCTTTTTTTGAAAATGTACAATGAAAGGAAATTCCATAATATGTTGTCATTAATTTTATATCCTTAATACAAAACTATTGTGTGGTATCATGATGTTTTGGGAAAAAACAAAAGGACCGTAATTATTCGATAATATTATACAAAATCCTTATTACCTATGTTTTTGAATTGATATCAACATTTGCAATCTTTTTCACAAGTTGCATTTAGTAATGTTAAGACAAGGACTAATGAAGATTACAATCTTGAAATTTTTGAAAGGATAAAAAACATTAGTGAAGTTGTCAAGGAATTTGCCATGATCCATTGGAACTCATAAAAGTTTTTACAATGAGGCTTAAGGTACATGTTTGGAAGGTTATAAAAGCACTTATTTTCAAAGTTATAAAATGTTGTAGAAAGCAAAGTTTTTACAATGAGGTTTAAGGCACATGTTTGGAAGGTTATAAAAGTACTTATTTTCAAAGTTATAAAATGTTGTAGAAAGCCAAATTGAATATTGAAAGTTGAAGATACCAAATGAATGTCAAAGAAATCAAATGCCTTTCATAATGGTGGAAGAAATATGAGTCAATGTATCCAATGTTGGCATTCTTGTTCAACATATTTTGCGAATTGTAAGTTCACATATTGGCAAAATATTTTTTTATCACTTGTAGTATTCTTATCCATTTATAAAGATGTAAACTATAATTAAAAAATCTTTAAAAGTTGATATTTGTTAGTAAAAATTTGCACAATTTTTTTATGGATGGTTATATGCCCTCATCTAACTTGATTGATTTCATTAAAACCAATGTTGAATTAGGAAAAAATGAAAATGATTTTGAAAATATGGAGGTTTCTTATGCATTAAATTAATTGAATTTAATGATTTTTTAACTAATTTAATCCATGTGAAATATTTTGATTAAATAGTCAACACTTAATCAATTTGTTATTTAACATGTTTTCATACAAATTAACATTAAAATTGTAAACTTAATTTAAGAATTAATTCCACATATTAACATGATATTGCAAATAACCATTTGAAAAATATGTTTTGTGAAAAAAATTGAGAATAAAAAAATCCATAAAGTTTTTTTAATTAATAAATTAATAAACTTCTATCAAGGTTTTTTTTATTATGATTTTTTTTTTAAACTACCAATAGCCTAGGCCTTGGATTGGTCTTTAAAATTTGATATCCAACCAACATTGGTTAGTACATACACAAGGGTTATAGGATGTTAGCAGTTATAGGTAATAAAAACAACAATTGAATTAACCATTGTGATTGACCAAAGAGTTAGAAACCAATTTTAAATGTTTCCTATATTCCATCCTACTATCATGGTGTGTTTTTTCAATCCTAATTCAATCTCTACATGGTGTTGCCTTGCAAGATTCCCCATCACTTTCTACAATTGAAACAAGCATGCACTACCTTCAACAACCTCTAATAGGTATTTTTTGGGCAAGTATGCACCTTTTTTCAAAACCACCAAGTGGACTTTGTAGTATAATTGGAAGGCGATTTATTGCATGGAAATTTTCCTCCACAATAGGTCTTTTGTTTTTTGAATCTTTGGTTTTTTTTTTAAAAATTTATACCTAGTGGGTATCTATTGTGTATCACAAGAAACAATAAAAAGTCATCCAATCTTGTATGTTCAATAAAACTTTCAATTGTGGGTTTTATTGGAATTGATTTTATGCGTGTTTTTATTCTATTAAAATCCATGGCCTTAAGGTTCACCCTACATGTAAACATTTTTTTAGTTAAAGAGACACCATACTTGGCATAAAAAATAGATGGGCTTTATGAAAACATAATTATTTGCAAAACTATCATTATTCCTAGGATACATAGTGAATGTTTATTGGGTATCATGTGAATTAAAAAATATAAGGCAAATTTATGTCATGTAATGTGTTCAACTACAAGCATTATTGGAATTAAACTCACCTTGGTTTTACCTTGCATGAGCTTTTATTCCAATAATGTTCATGACCAATAAGTGTTACCCCATACATAAAGCACTCCCAAAAAAATAATGTATTTGGGAAACACTTTATATAGATGAATATCTCTCTTCGAAAAAGGGGAAAGATATTATGCCTACTCCTTGATAATGAAAATGATCTTAAATCTATATAAGTAAGCATAATATCCCTCAAACTCTTAAGGAGTAGGTGGAAAAACCTTCTTCTACCTCATGATTTATGTATGTGTAGGTTCATGATAATTTTAACCTTGTGTTTTACAATGAGTAAAGCCCATGGGCATTAGATTGGGGACATTCCCAAAATTCATGGCCAAATTTGATTAGGGGCTTGTACTAGGCCCTTTCCTTTTTGGAATGCCGCCACTCTAGACCTTTACCCTACGTGTAGAGCACTCAAGCTAGGGCCACACTTAGAAGTAGGCTATTTTTTCATTTTTTCCTTGACATCTTGTGATAAGTGTTGCACTTGAAATAATTACCATCATTTTGTTATTTCTTTGTTATGTTTTAATCTCCTTTTCATCCACATTTACAACATCAAGAAAAATGTTATTTCAAAATTTTCAAGTTGTGACAAAAAAGTGGACACACCTTTATGTGATGATGCTACAAACATTTTTAATTTTTTTTTATCACTACCAACACCACCTTTGATTATCCTTTTCAATGCACTACCAAGTTGTCTTCTTTAGTGTTTTATTGATTTTTTTTCACTACCTTTTTTTTTTTTTGTGTTGTCTTGAATGAACTTGTTATTCCTTCCAAACCACTTGTGTCTTATTGTTCGTTATTTACATTTCGTGTTTCATGTGTGCACTCTACAATTACTATTAATATTCTTTAATTGCAATATTATCACTATAGTTATAATGGTATTCTAATTTTTTTATATGTCTTCACCATCATAGTAATTGTAATGCCCATTTCTAGATTTCTCATCTATCTTTGCCATCATTATCATTACAACAATGTTTCCTTCATAAAGTTTAAACATCATGTTTGTGTGTTGTAATCTTTTGATATTTGTTCTTGTTTGTTTCTTGAGGTTAATTTTAACTAGAATCCAAAAAGTTCTTGTCAAGATGTCTTTATACAAAAACATCATATGGGAACTCCATATGTAATAACAAAAATGTGATATTGAATGTGTATAAGTAAACATGATTTGGGGCAAACCCATCCTTGGGTGGTACCATTAGGAACCACCTCAAGGAATGGTTAAAGAACCAAAGACAACTAAATCATTTTCCTAGCCCTTTTCTTTAAATGTTTTCACAACTATAAATCATTATTTTTTCATGTTTATCCATTGCATGTTCTAATAAATGGCTTGCAATTTATTTGGGAATAAAAAGATTGGAAAATTTTATATTCTTAATTAAAATAACCCCCTTAGAATTTGATAGCCTTAGTTTTGGAAATTCATAATTAAATTATATTTTAAAAATTAATTTCCAAATCAAAACCTAAAAATAAAATGACTTCCAAATTACTTTAGGGAAAAAATTCATGAATTTTTTTTCAAATCATATTTTAAATTGTGTTCTTGACCAAAAATTTCAAAAAAAAAAACTAATGTTATGTTCCTAAATTTTTTTTTTAATGCAATGACTAGGAACATCAAAATACAATATATTATTAATATTATTGAAATATAAAAATATATGGAACCTAATAAATTTATTCCCAAAAAAAATTATGAAAATGTTTATTTAAATGTTTTGTATGATTTTTCAAACTTTGATGGGTCAAGGAAAATCCAGGTGTGATGTTCCTAATGGTACAACCCAAGGATGGGCTTGCCCCTTGATATTGCATTTGTAGAAGAAATTTTATTAAGAGTAATGTAGAATCCATAATTTTGTTGTTATCTTTTGTTATTGTTTATTGTTGTGTTGTAGGTTTTTTCATTATGTGAACTCACCATGGACAATGCAAAATGAATGGTCACAATGGGGATAGTTATCCTCCTCATTGAAATTCTTCAACATTTTTAGGCATACATGAGGGTGTTTACACACTATAATGACTTTATATGGATGTCATAATGGCAATTTTTCGTGTATTCCTTAGGTACAAGAAAATAAATAAAATAATATCCATTGAAATAATAAAAAAGGATTCACCTATCTAAAGCTATCATAATCAAACTTTCAAAAATGAAAAAATCAAATCAAAATTGTGGATAGCCAATAAGTAATGGACTTTTGAATTTTGCTCACATTTTTTGTCAGACTTATAAAACCCATGGATATGGACTTTTATTTTACAATGTGCTAATTTTATGTGTTTGAAAATTTGGGACATTAAATGAATTATGTTTAAGAAACTAAAGATCCATTGAATGAATGAAATGTGATTTTAATTTATTATGTTATGGACTTTTAAAATTTTCAAAAATTATAATTATGTTAAAAGTTATTTTAAGCATTTAAAATAATATTTTAAAATAATTTCTTCTGAGATATTTTTATATGTCTTATAACATCATGATTTGAAATTGGAAATGGAAAAAAATGTTATTTTCAATATCATCTAAATATTCATATTTTAAGCCAGTTTACAACTACACTAGAAAAGGACTTTGAAAAGGGACTCTAATTTGCCGAAATTGTGACACCTTAGTGTGCTTTTGCTCATGAATTGTATTAACCACTTTCATATTCTACCTTCATTGTTGATAACACCAATATGCAAACTTTCAAATTGTTGTTTTGCACAATTCATAATTATATGTAGTTTGTCTACACTTGGATTACATATTAACTATTGGGTTAAGCCGCACAATACAACATGGCTTTCCATGTTTCTATTGACTAAATATGATGACCAATTATGGATCCAAATTTCAAAATGTCAAAGGAAACATTGTTTAACATTGTAAACAAATTGAAACCATTAATTGTGAAAAATGATACAACGTAATGGTTTACTATCCTTGTAGAAAATAAGGTGGCTTGTGTTATTTACAAACTTTTTCATGGTTCAAATCTATTCACATGTAATGAATTGTTTGCAATTGACAAATCCACTATTGGGTAAAAGCATGGTTAGGTGGTCCATTTTTGACATTTTAAAAAGTTCACATCTTTCACTACTTATAATTCCTACAAAATGAATATTATAATTGTCCCCTCTGTTTTTAGTCAAAATTATTGATAGGCCACCCTATAGTATCACTAGACATGTGATTGGTTTGAAAGTCCATGTGAAAGTTTGGATTTTTCAATGTGAAATCACTATATGCCAAAACCCTTGTTCTATGATTATATCCTTGATTGCATTTGTGGTCATATGTGCCATCATGACTACATGACTATGTAGTCAATGCAAACTCATTATTTATGCCATATAGTCATAGACATGACTTTAGTCATATGTGTTTATCCATGTGATTTCAATGATGTTGGTCAAGTTAAACATATGATTAGAGACATGAAACATCACTTTTACTCAAACTAACCTAGGTAGGTAGACAAGCTTAAGTTAAATAGGTAGGTGAGCAAGCCTAGGTAAGTAGGTAGGTAAGCCTAAATAGGTAGGTAGGTAGATTTAAGCTAAGTAGGTAGATAGGTTTAGGTAAATAAATAGGTTAAATCTTGCTTATTTGTAAGGGAGAAGCTTCTTTGATTCGCGTATCCCAGGTGGCACTTGAACTTTGAATATTTTTAACACATGTGTGATATGTAGTATATTATTTCACCTAACTATATAGTTTACGTAAACAAAGAATATGGGATAAACTTTAATGTTCAAAAGAAACACTAGAACAATATTGCACAATTCCTTTGTCCCATACAAAAGTAGCCTACTTATGTACCCATATTACTTAGCCTACCTACTTACATAAACATAACATAGCCTAGCCTAGCCTTAGCCCTCATAAAATGATAAATATGTAGGTAGGTTATATATAAAGAGGTATTTAACCTAGTTAATTTACCAAGTACTTTAACCTAATTACCTACATAGCCTAGCTAGGTACCTATCTACCATAGGTTATGTATACATGTAGGCTACCTAGCCATTGGCCAAACCTACCTATTTACTACCTACCTATGTAAGTAGGTAGCAAGTAGGTACGTAAACTAGAAGGTTAAGTAGATAGGTAGGTAGAAGTGGGTAGGAAGGTTAAGTAAATATGTTAAGTAAATAGGTGTGTAGGTACAAGTTAAATTAGGTAGGTAACCATAAATAGACCTATGTACATGTAGCTTAAGTTAGGCTAGTTAATTGACTAGGCAGCTAGTAGGTTGAACTAGTTAACCGATTAGGTAGGTAGGTTGGTTAGGTTAGGTACCTAATGTTATGGGAACATATAGGCAAGATGGGACTAGACATGTAGGCATGTTGATATTGGACAAGTAAGCATATTGACAATTTGTTTTGATTTGGACATATGGTAGTTGTATTTGAATTCGTTATTCCAAATGGGGTTTTGGAGGGAAATGGGGTAACATTTCCCCTCCTTGTTTTGGTTTTATAACATTTTTCTTTACAAGTTTGGACATTTTGAAAAGATTGAATTTGTGTAGTAAAACAAGTTGAAGTTGAATGTAAGAAACTAAGAAGGATTGGCAAGTTTGCATTCGAGATTTGGTTAGTACATGTAGGTAGAAAACATGTTAGGACAATACAAAGAAAATGTTGTTAGTAGATCTGAAAATCAGTAGTTGATTGATCATTTAGATACCTATTTTGTATGTGGTTTTATATAGAACTAGGAATTAGTACTTGCCATTTGGCAACCATCCCCAAGATTTCGATTTGGGGGATTGTGTGTTTTTATTCAAGAATTAAAGGTGTTATGTGCAAGTTTATATTCCATTATTTCTATAAAAACATAAGAACCATAATTGGTTTTATTTTTACATGTATTGTTGAAATAGTTTTTGAAACAGGGCTAGGATTTAGATTATAAGCAAATCATTTTTGTAACAAGTGAACATGATGCACAAGGTGCAAAAATGATGTAGGTGGAGAACAACAATAGAGAAGTTACAAGTACTCTTAGTAGCATGCATTGAAGTACTCATGTCATATGAAAATTTAAAACAATACCTATGAGAGATCGTGGATCTTCTATAGTAGGTGATCAATAGCATGAAATGTAATTAGTGGGTGATAGATTAGTGCAACATTATTCACAAAATGTCCCTACAAGGGCAAAGAATAGTATGATGGGAATGTAGCAAGCAAAATGAGAACATGTTGAAATTATGTCTCAATAATTCCACAACACCAAAATGTAATTAGGTGGCTGCAAATTCAATCAAAATAGACACCAAGATCAAAAGGAGGGGTTTTTGTTGAATGGAAAACTTACCATAACAAGAAAAAGAAAGGATGTATTAGAACAACAACCCCATTTTTCAACTTGTCTTAAGTGACTAAAAGTGTCTTTTGCAACTATTTTTGATCAAAAAATAGTCACAAAAGACATTTTTAATTGCTTAAATCAAGTCAAAAAATGTGGGTTTTCTTCTAAGATAATGAGAATTCTTTTTTGACTTATTAGTAATCTAGAATATTTTCAAGGAGAACCACCTATTTAGTGATACTCAATGAATGAAAATGAATAAAATGATACAAAGATGGTGGTAGGAGTGTCGGAGGTGCATATTCATAACACTGAAGCATATTTAGTAAATCAACTAGTGTAGACTATGCAATAGAAATTGGTTTGATCAAAGCAAATGATTGTTCAATTAGTACAATCACTAGAAGAAAAATAGAAAAAAACAACTACCATTTGCAACTATTTTTTAGTTGCAAAAGATATTTGCTACTAAAAATTACATTTTTACATTAGACAAGTTGCATTAAACACTAGTTGCAAATGTGGATGAAGTTAATGGTCAACAAATATTTCACCATCCATATACTATCGTATGCCATCCGTATATTACCATAAAAATTAGCAATTTACATAATGACATGTGACAATTGAAATTTTTTATTGAAAAAAATTCTTAAAAATAGATTATGGATCTTCGTCATTTAATTTAAATGGTTTCACATTTTGACACATGGCGTAATACCAATATGCCATTTGGCATCTTTGGATTTTGGTCAAAATGAATTTTAAATCAATATTTAGGTAGGTCGGTGGGAATAGGTAGGTAGGTTAGGGAGGTAGGAAAATATTTAATTTATTATGTTTGGTTTAACCTTTGGGGTTTAAATTTTGAAAGGGTTAACTCCTTTGGTTCATCTTAATTAACATGGGTTTTTTAATGTGCAAATGTAGGACAAAGCCTCCTCCGTATATAGTTCTCAAAATGAAAGTGGAGGACAAAACATATGGGATAAAAATTGAAGTTGCAACTTAGTTGCAAACTATTTTGCAACTAAAAAGATTATCTCATATCTTTTGTCCTTTTTTTTTAATTTTGTAAATTTTATAACTAAGTAGATAACTAACTAACTAACTATTTAAATAATTAAATAATTTTTTTATTTAGTTATACATTATTAATTCATAATTCATAAATAGAAAAGTAAATGACTGAAATAATAACCAAATAACCAAATTATTGCATAATTTTTTTAATTAACAGCTTTTAAATTTAAAAATAAGTTTAAAATATTTAAAAATCATTAATTAACATCTAAATAATAGCCAAAAACATATTAGTTATACATTATTAATTCAGAAATTAAAATTTTATTGATTTAAATATGAATTAATTAACCAAATGATTAGTTATAATTTTAAATAATAATTCCATAAATAATAAAATATCAATGAGTTAATTGTTATTATATATATGAATCAATTAACTAACTTACTAGTTATAAGATTTCATTAATGATTCTTGGATAATAAGATAAATAACTGAAATATTAAATAATTAATACTTGAGAAATAAATAATTGAATAAATAAAAATTATTTTTAATGAATCATGATTATGATTATGATTAAATTACATATATTATTATAGCATTATATAATTAACAGTTATTAACTAACCAATAATTAACTAACTAACTAATTATAAATCATTTATTAATATTTCATATAGAAAAAATGAATAATTATTATATTGAATAATTATGAATTATAAATACTAAGTATGAATTATTAGTTATCAATTAGTTAAAAATAAATGTAACTAATTAATCATCAATTAATTAATACGTGGGTAGTAATTTATGTTAGGTAGGTAAGTAACCTAGGCTAGGTAGGTAGGTAAACATATAAGTAGATAGGTTGGTAGGCTAGGCTAGGTAAACAAGCATATATAGGTAGGTAAGTAGTTATTTTGCTTAAATACAAACTAAATACAATTTTACAAATACACCAATGGAAACATACCCCCTTATACCCCTTATACCCCTAATATAATTTAACAAAAGTACACATACCTTTCAAAAGTTTTTTAATACACCTATGTATACCACTGGGGACTATTTTAACACCGGGGAAGTGTAACTAAGTTTGATTCCATTTGCAATGAATGATACCTATGGACATGATCATGTATAAAAACAATCTTAAAATGTAGGATGAAGAAGTCATTAGTTACAAATGTAATTATAGCATAGTTGCAAGAATGGTCAAAGGTGCAAAATAGTTGTAAGCTAGTTGCAAATGCATTGGTTACATTTTGGGGGATTTCTTTTAGTGAATTACAACACTCAAAGAACCAAGTCTAAGGGTAAAAATACCAATTACTTTTCGTGTTGTTTTTCATGACATTGAACTTTTACATTGGACTTCGATAATAATGTTTGCAAACATGGTTCTAAAAAGGTTTCAACTAATGTCTATTTCAAGACTGATTATAACACTTGACCGGGAACAATGTACCTTTTGCAATTAAGGACATCTTTTATGGACCTATCCATTCATACAAGATTATTTATGAAAGATGATAACGAACAACCTAATGGAATAATTTACCAACTAGGCGGTCATGCATGAAAAGCCACTAGTAACAATAATACCAAAACAAATATAGGTTAGCAAAGTGGGAGTTCAACAATTTTTTTGATTTGAAGAGGTTGTTATTCCAACCTTTGTTGCACCACATGTGAATTCAAAACTAATGTTTTCACAACTTGGTGCATGAGCAACAATATTAGTATTTGCTAAATTTTCACACCTCATATGGAATATTCAAACCAATGAAGTAAGGAAGTTAGGAGTTGGATTAAGGGGTGTAGTTACAAATTTTGCAATACCAATGAAGGAAATTCCACTAACAATAAAACAAACACTCTATAAAAAACCAATGATGATAGTTATTGAATATGGACATAAGCAAGTGTTTTATTTTGATCCAGGTGGTGTGGCAAGGATACTGAATTTGGGCAATGACTTTGGAGGTTCACACATAATTGTCTAGTGTACCACAAGGATACCTACTATGTATCCAAGGATGATGTCTATATTAGTTTGGAACAAGGTTGTTCATACCATGACAACTAACATACCGTGCACATGACTTGGCTATAATTTAACTATTACTAATATACCACTTCCACAAGTACCATCACAATAGGTAGTACCTAAACCCAAGGGAATAATCTTTTAATGTTTGCATGGACAACATCAATTACACGGAGTCTTACACCAATGAAGGTTGAGAGGCAACATGCTAGGAAACAACTTCCTTATCCACAATATGTAAAGGATACATATCTTAATTTTCATGCATGGGTATTCAAAGCATCAATATGAACAAATTGTGAAACAAAAAACAAAAACATTGTTAACATGTTCATATTCACTTCACATGATACAATATCAAAATGGAGCCAAAATGTCCTTGCAAAATGTTTTTAACTACATTTTGGCATAATTGGAATAAATATTTTGTAAATGGTTCAAATCCGTGAAAAATGATGAACATATATACATGTAGTTGAAGACATTCAAACATGACCACACAAATAGAGTGGAGGTTTATTACAAACACTTGATGAAATTAATCAATAGTCCACATACAAACTCAACTAATAGTTCTTTTACTACAACATAAACTTCAATCATACCTAAGGATTGTTACAACGAATATGCAAAAAACTACCTTATAACAATGTAAAAAAAATATGATGACATTTGAAGAAGGTATTAGTGAAGTTAAAGGATATAACTAACTAATTATTCCAGAACCAACATTTGCCATAATGACCACATCAACAACATGTGATGTTAAAACCAAATTATTTTGTACAAATTGTAAGTGTATAAACCACAAAGTGCAGCCCTGTCACAATAAGGAGGAAGCAGTTACTGGTGTGGTTGAAGTAATGATTCACAATAACAAAAGTGCAAAACCTTTACGATTTCCTTATCATGTGTGTGGTCTAATGGGGCATAAAATGGTGGAATGTCCACATTTTGTTAAAACACAAAAGATGGTTACAAACAAGAATGCCAAACCAAAATAAACTTCAACAACATCAAAGAAGAAACCCTTGATTATTTTAGTCAACATGGTTGTAGTGGCAACTAAAAGTTAGAAGAATGAAGAACATGTGTTCAAGGAAACGGAGTTGTTGGCAAACAAGATTGTTGCACATTGGACCAAAAAAAGAGAATATGAAAAAGACATATGAGGAAATAATTCAATAGCTATAAATAGTTACACCATAAGGAAAGAAAAAAATATTTCTTGTTTTTTGGAACATTACCTAGGCTAGATTGCCCAATATGGAGGTACATGTTAAAGTACCTATTACAACATAGCCTTGTAAGGAAGGGAGTGAACTAGTGAAGACCATGGAGAAAATATTCAAGGATATATGCAAGCAAATGTTAGAAACCACTTGTACATTCTTGACTTCGGACCACTATAAAAAATAGCTCTTGAATTGAAATGGTACATATGGCAAAAGATCAAACTCAAGAGGGGTGGGGGGGGGGGGGGGAAGGGGGGGGCAAATTGTTAAAATATGGGGTGTTGGGGTTGCAATGGACCATGAGGGGGGGGGGGG
>Ga0116227_10008606_pt1 | contig 19132 bp, 15 predicted proteins | sample S1TSphgellanicum_FD_89693 | JGI IMG/M metagenome (GOLD analysis project Ga0116227, IMG submission 89693) | Host-associated microbial communities from peat moss isolated from Minnesota, USA - S1T2_Fb - Sphagnum magellanicum MG | ecosystem: Host-associated > Plants > Peat moss > Unclassified... | reverse complement strand
TTCCAGGAACGCAGAATCGGCGCAATCTGACTGCCATTTGAAATGAGAGCCGTTCCCATGAAAAAGGGACTGAAATCGAGGCCGTAGAGACATGTCAAAATGATCAGGAGCACAGATTCGTAAAATCTTTACAAGCTCAATGAAGCGCCAGGACGCGCACCTCAATAGACGGCGCGACGGCCGGCATCGGTCAATCGCAGCAATGGCCGAAAGACTGGCATTTCTATGAGAAAGGCTGGTATAAGTGCGCAGAACCGCACTAACAGATACGCTACCGCAAGACTTACACGTATTTTTACACGTTAATATTTTTAATCCCGAATAGAGCTTTACTTTCAAAGCGATCCCCGTTTTCCGTTCAGGCTCATAACCTGAAGGTCGTTGGTTCGAATCCAACTCCCGCAACCAAATAACTCATTGAAGTATAAGGATATTATTGTTTTGATATTGAGTGCCCGCTGAGGTGTCAGGCTTTTAGCCTAATGGCAGGAAGTCACAATCTAACATTATTCAATAAAATCATTCACTTGTCCGACATAGAACATGCGCGTCCGACCTACACAGTGTTCGCCAGTATAGCTAACAAATTGATGCGATGAAATTGGTCGCTGATTTGTTCCGGGTCGGGCGGCACGAACTTGGGCGCGGTCAACGTTTCGGTGATCTGACTAACTTTCAACGAACGATTTTGTAAGAGATGGGTTCTGCTCAAATTCTGAGACGAGGAAATTGATAACGGCGCGCGTGCGTGCTGGCAGATTGCTGCGCGATGGATAAACGACATGGATAGGATATTCGGTTGGTGTATAATTGAGAGTGGTGCGCCGCAGAGTTCCTGCCGCCAGTTCCTGTGCAACTGAAGTTTCAGGTAGCAGGCCGATTCCCATTCCGGAGATTACGGCCCGGCGTACCACTTCGCTGCTATTGGCGTGAAACCGCGCGTTCACCTGCATTGAGTGGCTACCGTCGGGGCCGTCGAATGTCCAAGTTTTCGGATTGGCTTCGACGGGATAAGCGATGCATTGGTGGCCGATAAGATCTCGAGGGTGTTTTGGCTCGCCGGCCTGGGCCAGATAGGCCGGTGCGGCGACGAGAACACGATGCATCGCGCCGATGCGCCGCGCGACAAGGGTGGAATCTGGCGGCGCACCGATCATAATCGCTAGGTCATGGCCTTCGCCAATCATGTCGCCGAAGCCATCACTTATCTTCATGTAGAGCGACAGATGCGGATGTGCATCCAGCAGCGCATGCACACGCGATGCAAGAAAAATGCCGAGCGCAACAGGTACGGCGAGCCGAACGACGCCGGAAATCGATTTTTGAGACGGTTGAACGGAATCCTGGGCCGCGTCGAGAGATGTGATCATGGCGTGCACATGCGGGAGCAGAGCCCTTCCCTCTTCGGTCAGGGCCGATTTACGCGTTGTCCGATGAATAAGCCGCACGCCGTAATATTGCTCAAGTGCCGCCACTTGCCTGGATATTGCAGGCTGTGACGTACCGCGTTCGCGTGCGACGGCGGAAAAACTTCCGGCCTCCGCGACGCGTCCGAATATGCGAAAGCTTGTTAATATGTCCACTGGATATTCTCCACCCGCTGTGCTGGACGGCCGTTCAAGAACACTGATGGTCAAAGACCTTTTGATTCGATTGGAATAAGCCGAACTGGCTGCCTTTCTAGGGCGGCCTCCACGGAATCGATTTCTCCCAGAATTTGCCGCGTTAAAACATCGTCGATCCGGCCATCACGACGCAGCTCCAATAATTTCATCCGTTCGGCCTTGAGTGCTATTTTATACAGTTTGTAAAATCTCTCCTCATTGATCTCCCAGTTGCCCTGGTCGACGAGGGTTAGCCGGGCCCGATAATCCTTGATCAAATCAATTGTATGTGAGGCAACCATTGTGTCGATTCGAGACAGCGCTTCAATGGCAGCCTCGATGATTGTAATCCGGACATTGCTTAAGTCCGTCTTTGCTGTTTCAGTTACACCAGCCCTGAAAAATAACGGAAGCAAAACGGCAGCTGTCAGCATAGAGCAGAGAACGACGCCGGTGGCCAAAGTGATCGCGAGATCTCGGCTTGGGAAACTCTCGCCGTCGGGTAAGACGTTAGGCAGGCTGAGTGCCCCGGCCAGCGTAATGGCGCCACGCACCCCTGCCAGACTTGATGCCAGCATTATGCGACAACCCGGGACTTCGCTCCTTGACTTCATGATGTAGCCAAAAATTGCCGATACGAGAACCCAAACGAGCCGGAGAATGACCAGAAGAATGCTCAACGCCACGATTTCGCCCAGGATCGCCAGGCGGTCATTACTGTGGAAAAGATTGATGCCGGAAGGCCCGTCCCCAAGGATGCTTGGCAACTGTAATCCGAGCAGCACAAAAATAGCGCCGTTAAAGCAGAAGCTGATCACATTCGACGTTGAAGCCGCCTGCATTCGCGTGCTGAAATGCGCCTCCTCGAACAGGTTGAATTTGCTCGCACTCAAACCGGCGGACACCGCGGCCAAAATGCCCGAAAGCCCTAATGCCTCAGCCAGTGCGTAGGCTGCAAAAGGTAATAAGCCTAGCAGCACGGTCTGTACGGCGGCGTCGCTTGAATGGATGAACTTCCACCCTTGGAAATGATAATAAACAAAGGTTAAGAGCCACCCGACAACCAGGCCGCCGAGTGCAATGAAGAGGAAAGAGCCGGCAGCGTTCAGCAGCGAAAATCCGGCGCCCAATGTCGCCGCGACCGCAAACTTCAAAGCAACAAGCCCGGATGCATCGTTTAGCATCGATTCGCTTTCCAAGAGATGCATCAATGTTGGCGGAACTTTTACCCTTTCTATGATTGCTGATACCGCTACGGCGTCTGTCGGCGAGACAAGTGCTGCAACAGCGAACGCGACAGAAAGTGGCATTGCCGGGATAAGCCAATGAAGTGTGTATCCGCCGACAAAAATCGTGAAAAGGACAAGCCCGACGGCGTGGCCGAGAACGGGCCATCGAAGGGTTTTCAAGGCGGTTTGGGGTAGCCGCCAGCCATCCGCAAAAAGTAAAGGCGGAATGAACAGAAACAAGAACAGATGGGGGTCGAGAGTGACAGCCAGATGAAATGGCGGAAGCGCGGCGGCTGTTCCAACCAGGATCTGCATAAGTGGCAAGGGCAGCTTTACCCAGCGCGTCAAGGACGATGAAAGACAGGTCAGTGCCAACAGAATCAGGCAGATTTCAAGTATATGCATGCCGCGATGACCTTTGAGTTTGCCCTGTTGCCGCTTACGCGTCACTATCCGAACGTGAAGGAAAATACCTGGACGCCGGGATCATTAAATTCGATGGTGAAGATGTGATCCTGAACCGGGCCCAGCTGGCGCACCAATTGGTAGAGCCGGGTATCCGTGACGGCGCCATAGCCATTCGCATCCGTATCCGTGCCGTGGTGAATACCGGGTGCCGCGCCGTCGATGAGAACACGGAACCGGACGGCGCGATTGCCTGTGGCGGGCCCCAATACCAGATGCAGATCGCGCGCATGAAAACGGAACGTTACCACGCCCGGGGCGGTATTCAGCACAGCTGATTCGCTGCCGTCATTCCATTGCCCTTGCAAAGCCCAATCGTTCAGCCGCAAGGATGGTGGCCGCGTGTAATTGGCTGCTCTGTCCCGGACGAGCGGCTGCGGTGAGGCAAAATTCAGCGCGCGCGCATAGCCGAGATATGTTTCGGGCGACCCCATATCCTGAATATCAGCGGCAGTTCCAACGCCGCTGGGGCTGGGATCGGCCATGCCGCCAGGTACGTTCTGGTTGCCTGCGGCGATCAGCAATCGCTGAATGTTCGCTTCTGTTCTCGCGTAATCGCCTTCCCCGAAATGCCGATTGCGTATTTTGCCTTGTGCGTCGATGAGATATTCCGCCGGCCAATATTGGTTTCTGAACGCCCGCCAGATCGACAGATGGCTATCGACGGCGACGGGATAGGTGATGCCGAGCCGCTTGACTGCCGAAGCGACATTGGCGGGATCTCTTTCGAACGCGAACTCCGGCGAATGGACGCCGATTACCACGAGGCCGTGGTCGTGATATTTCGCATTCCATGCCATCACGTATGGCAAACTGCGCAGACAGTTGATGCAGGAGTAAGTCCAAAAATCCACCAGAACGACCTTGCCCCGCAGCGCTTGTGGCGTGAGCGGGGGTGCGTTCAGCCAGGTGATAGCACCCTCGAGGGGTGGCATTTTTTGTTCGTTGCTGGACCAGGACATTTGTGCTTGGGTTGCATGGTCCTCACCAAAATAGTTCAGCAGGGATTGTTCGATCTTGTTCGTGTTGGCAGCGGAATATTTTGTAAGGACCCCGCGGTCCAGGTTTAGCGCGATGACGGCGACGCAACCGAGCACTACGGCGCCAAGCGCGCGGCGTGCCCATTCACCGACCGGAAGTGCTTGCTTCAACGCGGCAAACATTCGCCCGCCGGCCAGCAAAGCCAGGGCAAGAGATGTCGCGGCACCGGCAGCGTAGCTGAGCAGGAGCAAGGATGTGTTGACGCCAGGACCTTGGAATGCCGCGCCGGTTAAGACTAGCCCAAGGATCGGCCCGGCGCAGGGCGCCCAGAGGAACCCGAGAGCAATGCCGAGCAGTCCGCTGGCCAGTGTTTCGCTTCCGCGGCCAGGATCGACGGAAGCGGAGAGGCGATTGCCGATGGCGACGGCAGGACGCGCTAGAACATTGGAAAGCGAGGGGAACAATAGTGTTAGTCCGAAGACCGCCAGCAACGCGAGAGACGCGGCCCGCCCGTATGTGTTAGCCTGTACCACCCAATTGCCGCCAACCGCAGCCACAGTCGCGATGGCGGCGAACATCGTTGCCATTCCTGCCAGCATAGGCAAGGTGCTGGTGCGGAACGGCCGCCCGGTACGCGCAAACACGAAGGGTAGAATTGGCAGGATGCATGGGCTAAGAATTGTTAGCACGCCGCCGAGATAGGTTACAAAAAATAGCGTCATGATTTGTGAGCCTCGTCAGATGAGTTTTCTCGTGTGGATTGTGATAAAGGTGACGAAATGAACACCCAGTCGGGAATCAGGATCGATATGCCTTGGTCGCCGGCTTCCGTGTGAGGTCTTGATGAGCTTTTGCAAGAAGAGCTCTTCCGATGTCGGCAACCTCCTTCGTCACAGCGACCAGGTGATGGCGAACAAACGCATCGGGCATAGAATCACTCCGATGATTCATGATTGAGACCACGTTGGCAAATGCGGCGCGGGTTTCTTCGAGTAAATCCTCGTACAGAGTCTCTGCGTGTAGGCCGCGGTTATTACGTTTCGCGCCATTCTCAGTTTCCTCCGCGGCGGCTGCGGCCTGGCGGCTGTTTAAAGAGCGCACTCGCTCGCCTCCGTTGCCGGAATGGTTATTTTTTAATAGGCCACCCGTCATCACAACCTCTCCAAATCTGCGGGGAGAAAAAATATACCGAAGTCGCCGCCGCTCTGGTTCCAACCGGTTCAGCGTCGATCGCGGCCTTTCAATATGCCACTCAGATCCAAGCCCCTGAATCAACGGTACGACGCGACGACCCGGTTTGGCCGGCCAACCGCGGCCCTTTTTCCGTTTGACCCCTTATTCGTCGGCCTTTGGAAACGATGTGTGATAGGTTCTTTCGAGCTTCTGGACGAGGCGTTGGTAGGCTGTGAGGGAGTCCATCGGGCCCCGGCTGACGCCGATTGGTGCCGGTGGCTGTCGCTGGGAGAACGATATGATATTGCTGTTCTGGGCCAGTGATATTCCTGTGCTGACCGCCGAAGCACTTGTGCGGTTGCTCGCCGCCGAAGTTTCGGCAAAGGCCAGGTGCAGATAGCCGAAGGACACGGCCGCCAAGCAAACAGCGAGCACGAAAATGAGAAACTTCATAAAAAACTCCTTCATTTCCAGGATGATTTCGTCGCCGGATCAGCGAACGATGGATGCGCCGGCAAACCGGTCTTTCCGCTGGCAGTCTTACTCAATCACTGAAGGTTGATCGCCACATCGATGTTACCGCGCGTAGCCTTGGAGTACGGGCATGTCTGGTGGGCAGCTTCCACAAGCGCCTGGGCGACCGCCCGTTCCAGACCGGGAAGGCTGATGTTCAAGCGCGCCCGCAATGAATAGCCGTCGCCGGTTTGACAGAGGTCTACTTCGGCATCGATAGCCAGTTCTGGCGGGAGTATAATTTTCATCTTGCGGGCGGCTTTACCCATGGCGCCTTGGAAGCATGCCGACCAGCCAGCAGCAAACAACTGCTCCGGATTGGTGCCGATACCGGCGGTGCCCGGTGCGGAAAGCTTGACGTCCAGGCGGCCATCGGCGCTACGTGCTGTGCCGTCACGGCCGCCGGTTGTGTGGGTTTTGCCGGTGTACAAAACCGTTAGAGATTCAGTCATGATGGTTTCCTTAAATAATTTGTTGATGTGCGGTAAGCCTAAGATCGTTGGTTTGCTTAAACGTCGCGGAGGGGCCGAAACGCCGCGCGGAGTTCCGCGCTGAACAACTCAGGCTGTTCCCACGCCGCGAAATGACCACCTTTGTCCACCTCATTCCAATAGATCAGATTGTGATAGCTGCGCTCGCACCAACTGCGCGGCGCACGGTATATCTCCCCGGGAAATACCGTTACGGCAGCGGGGAGCGAGATATCGACGGCGTTGAAGTTGTTGGCGTTATTCTCCCAGTAGAGCCTCGCGGAAGAAACGGCGGTGTTGGTGACCCAGTAAAGCGTGATGTCATCGAGCATGTCGTCTTTGCTGAGCTCTTTTTCGGGCATGCCGTTTGTAAAGGTCCAGGCGGCGATCTTATCGTAGATCCAGCTGGCCAGCCCAACAGGCGAATCTGTCAGGCCATAGCCCACTGTTTGTGGGCGGGTGACCATCATGGCGGAATAGCCGCAGCCGAGCTTGTAAAAAGCGTTGAGCTGGTCAAAGGCGGCTTTTTCCGCAACGGAGAGCCCGGCGGGTGCCGGGCCGCCGTCGGCCAGAGCGCGCGCAACATCCGGCGGCACGGTCGCCGGCATATTCACGTGAATGCCGATCAGCCCTTTCGGCGCCTGGCGCGCCATCACGTCGGATATGACCGAGCCCCAATCACCGCCTTGAGACACGTAGCGGTCATATCCCAAACGGTCCATAAGCACGGCCCAGGCGCGGGCGATGCGCTCCGGCCCCCAGCCCGTGCTTTGGGGCTTGCCCGAAAAACCATAGCCGGGCATCGACGGCAGCACCAGATGGAATGCGTCTTCCGGACGCCCGCCATGGGCTGTCGGGTCCGTGAGCGGACCAACGACTTTGAGAAGTTCGATTATAGAGCCAGGCCAGCCGTGCGTCATGATCAGCGGCAGGGCGTCTGCGTGCCGGGAGCGGATATGCGCAAACTGTATGTCGAGTCCATCGATCTGCGTGATGAATTGCGGCAGGCTGTTCAACCGTCCCTCAACCTTGCGCCAGTTATATTCTGTCGCCCAATAACGAATGAGCGGCTGAATCGTTCCGAGCGCGACACCCTGGGATTGATCGCTGACAGTTTCTGGATCCGGCCAGCGTGTCATCGCCAACCGGCTGCGCAGGTCGACAAGCACATCTTCCGAAACGTCAATTCGAAACGGATGGATCGTGCTGTCTGGCACTGCCGCGCGCAATGCGTGGGGAAGAAGGCCGATCGTCCCCGCCGCAGCGGCGGCGGTTAGAAGGGTACGGCGCGTCGGGCACACGGATGTTGCTGACATCTTGTTCTCCTGTTTGGTGTTCCGATGCCGGATTAGGCGACAAGTTTGTTCGCCTGATCCAGACATCATTTGAAATGTCGGGCCGAGTTATTCGCCCGTGGAATTGGACGGGCTTATCTGGATTCCAGCGACTTCCGTCGCCGGTCCGCCAATCGTATATGTCGGCTGCAAAGCACCGTTCTCAGCCGCGCGTCCGCGAAGGGGCGATGCCGTGGCGCCTGGTATCTGCATCCGTTGGACGGCGGGGCCGGTTGGATCCATGTCGTGACGCGCGTAGCTGACGGCCGGCGACAGGACGGCCGCCATACCCACGATTGAAACGATTTTGATAAACTTAGACATTCGAAGATTCCTTTCATGATAGACGTCGATCTCAACCGCCAGTCGGAATGATCCCTGCGAGTTCAGGCGAATAATCCGTTGAGCTGGAGACTTCCTGCTTGACGCTGAAACTCTCGTTGTTTAAAGCGAGAAATTTCGTTTCAAGGAGGACGAGGTGACAGACGGAGCTGTGGTAGAGCGTCCGCGGAGCATTTGAATCCGCCGGCGTTGCCGCAGTTGGCTTTGCCGCGTACGCCATTGAAAACGGCGCCGACATTACGGCCGTTAGCGCGGCACTGAAGAAAAACTTACGCATGATATGTCTCCTGAAAACTGAAGCGGATTTCGACAGATAAGAAAGTTTGTAGAACAAACGCAGGTAATGCGGAGAAGCCACACATTTGCGCAACTACGACACGATGTGAGGATACGCGATCAGAAGCTCAATCTGGGGCTATCAGAGCGTCCTGACCTAAGATCGTATGAATGACAGCAGGTCTGGGTTTATTATATCGGGATGGGTCGTACACATCCCGTGTGGAAGACCTTCGTAGACTCTGAGAATCGAATTCCCGATGATTTCGGCAGCCAGCAACGCTGTGTTGTCAAGTGGAACAATCTGATCATCGTCGCCATGCATGATGAGCACAGGAACATCGATCTTCAATAAATCCTGGGTGAAATCAGTTTCCGAGAAAGCCTTGATGCAGTCGTAATGGGCCTTTGTACCCCCCATCATGCCCTGCCGCCACCAGTTCCGGATTGTCGCTTCCGAAACCTTTGCGCCATCCCGGTTGAATCCGTAGAAAGGGCCAGTAGCGATATCAAGAAAAAACTGCGCACGGTTCCCTGCGAGGGCGTTTCGGAATCCGTCGAAGACCTCGGTCGGCAAGCCGTAAGCATTCTTGGCCGTTTTAACCATGATCGGGGGCACAGCGCCAATCAGAATGGCCTTGGCGACGCGGCTGGAGCCGTGCCGGGCGAGATAACGAACGACTTCGCCGCCACCCGTTGAATGGCCGATATGAACGGCGTCCTTGAGGTCAAGCCTCGCCGTTAGTTCCGCCACGTCGTCGGCATAGGTGTCCATCTCATTGCCAGTGTCGGTCTGCGTGGAACGCCCGTGACCGCGCCGGTCATGCGCGATGACGCGGTAACCGTGTTCGAGGAAAAACAGCATCTGCGCATCCCAGTCGTCGGCACTCAGCGGCCAGCCATGGTGGAACACAACGGGTTGGCCTAGACCCCAGTCCTTGTAGAAAATCTCAGTGCCGTCCTTTGTGGTAATTGTATTCATGGTTCGTCTCTTTCGTTCGGAGTTCGTGGAAGCTTTGGTTTTGCTCGGCCCGTGCGGCGTGTCAGCTGATAGCCACATCGAATGATGTGAGCTTGCCCGGCGTCGCCCTTGCGGTACTGAGGCGTACCGACGGCAGGGAAATCGGCTCTTTTCCGGGTCGATCTTTCGGGATATCGTTAGGGGACGAAAAGAAGCTTCCGATAATTTGCATTTGCGTTGGCACATCTGTTGCGAGGAGAGCCAGAAAGCCTGCTGTAAAGAGTAGCTCACTCAGTTCCTTATTTGCGTCTTGCCGATCCAGCTGGCTGACCGCCGATATTCTGTTCAGAAGGCCAACAAGGTTGTCAGTCTCCACATCTGCGCAGCATAATGTTGCCGGAGCTGGCGCTTCTGATGCCCTGTTGGCACCGTTGTTGATTGGCCTGGTTTCGCGGCGGCGGTTCCGGAATGCCACTGTGGTGGCCGGTTCGCTAAGGGCGGTGCGGGGATTGGCTTGTCTCATGCGATACTCTCCTGATTGGTTCGCGTGCCCTTGGGCATCCGCGGCCACGAAGTGAATATCGTATGATTCGCGTCGCTTTGCTCGTTAGGTTGCGTAAAACGATGTTAAGATGCGTTGTAAGGTCCGGCATCGGATGGCGCAGCAAAAGTCCCGTCCAGCCATCTCAATTCACAGCCTATCGAGTAGATGCTTTGCGGCGATCAGGTCGGCCGTGCCGAAGCCCTCGGTGAAGTCTCGATAGACCGGCGCAAGGATGGCGTAGGATTTGTCCGTTTGGCCATGATCGAAATAGATTTCCGATAGACTGGTCGCGGCACGCAGCTTCCATCCCAGAGCGCCTTGGTGTTCGGCCAGGGAGATCGATTCCAGAAGCAGGTCTTCCGCGTTGCGCAGGTTAGAGCAGGGGCGCCGCTGTATGATCATTGCTTTCACGCGAAGCATTTCCGGTAGGAGGTACAGATCGCCCTGGCGTTGTCCAAGCGAGATGGTTGCCTCTATTATCGCCAATGCCTCGTCGTGCCGGCGGGCAAGAAGAAGGCCTTCCGCCAGAGCCGTCATGAAGGCAGTCGTCATCAGGCCGTACCGGTTAAGGCTCAATGCGTCCAAGCACTCCCGAACCAGGGTAACGCCCGCTTCAGCGTCCCCGCGATGGACCAGTATCTCTCCTGCGAAGCCAAGTGCCAGGGGCTGGTAGGGCCCCAGAGAATGTTTGTCGGCCAAAGTCTTCAGCTGCGCCGTGTAGTCTTCTGCGGTGGTGAAATTTTTACTCCAGACCATGACGGAGATGGCCCATATGAGCGCGATGCCCAGCGTAATCGGCTGATCCAGCTGGCGCGCGTGCGCCACTGCGCTTGTGGCCGCAGTCACAGCCTGTTCCGGGCGCCCTCGAATCCAAAGCTCGCGCGCCATCGTAATACGCGCCCGGTTTGAATAATCGAAGCCGAAATAGATCGATCCGAGCTGCCGGTCGGCTGGTATGTGAGCGCGGGTCGATTCGAGATGCCTCATCGCCTCAATATGGTCGCCGCCGAGATGGCAGCTGATTCCAATGACGGTGCTTGCCACCGCGATACCGAAAGGTGCCCCGATGGTGATGGCGACGCGCTCGCTACGCCTGGCGAACGCAAAGGCCGCCTCGAAGTTGCCGAGTCTTTCATGAAAGAGGTGGAGGTTGGTGAGGATCTGAAGCTGATAGTCGAGATGACCCAGTCCCTCGGCCAGTTCGAGCGCGCGTTCAAACGCCGCTTCGGCATCTTCTTTATTGCCCTGCGTAAACATCATCGACTGACCAAGCGCTGTCTGGATTTCCACTTCATGCACCGTCCCCCGGGTCGTATCGTCGAGCGCGGCGAGGACATGCACCATCCAGCGATGACATTCAGTGTATAATGCGGATTCCAGGAAAAGCTGGGCTGAGGCAGCGGCGAGGGCCATGGCAACATCACCATTGCCATGATTGGTAACACACCAGTCCAGCGCGATCCTGACATTTGGCGCATGCTCGGCGAATTCAGACTTCCAGTTGGACTCGGGCGATGCGATTCGCCGCTGAACGAGTTCTTTCGTCACGTCTCCATAATGGATCGCATGACGTTTGAAGACGGTCTGCGACTCATCCGTGTCTCGAAGTTTCAGCAGTGCATAGGTGCGGGTCGTATCGAGCAGGCGATAATGTGTCGCTTCGCTTGAGCACTCCGCCGAGATGAGTGATTTGGCAACCAGACATGCCAATGAATCAAGGATTTGTTCATGCGTAATGGAGCCAAACAGGGCGATGGCTGTCGCGGCCTCTCGTTTGAAGCGGCCTACCAGGATGGATATCCGGCATAGAATAATGCGCTCGGTTTCGGAGAGTAAGTTAAAGCTCCAGTCGAGCGTTGCGGGGAGGGTTTGATGCCGCGCTGCCGCAGTCCTTCGGCCGCGCCAGGGTAGCGTGACGCTGGTTCTCAGCAGTTCCGCGATGGCCTGGACCCCGTAAGCGTCCACTCGGCTCGCGGCAAGCTCTATGGCGAGGGCTATGCCATCCAGTCTCCGGCATATTTCGGAGACAACTGGCGCGTCGGCATCGTTGAGCTGGAAGGCGTGCGATGTCAGCTTCGCGCGCTCGACGAAGAGTTGGACTGCCGGGAAAGCTAAAGCCGAATCAGCGCTGATCTCATCATTTTCTGGGGGAATTTCCAGGGGCGGCAAGCGATAGATACGCTCGCCTTCCACCGAAAGCATCTCCCTGCTGGTGACGAGGATGTGGATTCGAGGCGCCTCCGAAAAGATCCGTTCCGCCAGCGCCGCGGCCTGTTCGACCACATGCTCGCAGCAATCCAGAATAAGCAGTAATCTCTTATCGTGAAGGAAATTGATCAGGCTTTCGACGAGGTTTTCGGAGTAAATCGTGACTCCCAGAATGGAAAGTATCAAGTTGGGCAAAAGCAGGGGATCGCTGATCGGCCCAAGATCCAAAAAGTAGACCCCGCCATCGAAAATCTCCAGCATTTCATGTCCAACGGCGATCGCAATGGTGGTTTTGCCGATGCCGCCCGGCCCCAGTATTGAGACAAACCGGTGATCACGGAGCATGTCCGAGATTTCGGCGGTGATCTCAGCGCGGCCGATCATGCTCGATGCGCGGCGCGGTAAAGTTTTGGGCTCCGGATGTGGCTTGACTTGGGTCAGTTGCGGGTTGCCATGCGTGGAGTGCCTGACCTGTTCGACAAAGCTGTAGCCTCTTCCGGGGACGTTGATGATGTAACGCGCGCCGTCCACCCCATCGCCGAGCACCTTGCGCAGCGCGTTTATGTGCACGCGCATGGAGACCTCATCCACATTGACGCTTTTCCAGACGCGATCCAGGATGAGGCTCTTCTCCACCACCGCGCCGGCATTTTCGATCAGGACCAGTAGGATATCCATCGCGCGGCCGCCGATGCGAAGTTCCGTGCCGGACTTTTCAAGCCGCCGCTCTTCGGCGATCAGGCGAAATGGACCAAACGAGAGTTCGCTTCGCGCCCGCGTAGCCAGCGCGCTCATTTAACGGGCCTGAATCGTAAGATCACGGCCACGCGTTTCCGGAAGCCAGAAGGCAGCCATGATGAGGATGGCATAGGCGGACAGGGCGAAAATGGCGATGGCGTTGCCCAGACCAACGGAGGCGGTAAGATAGCCCGTCAATGTCGGGAAAATGGCGCCGAGGCCGCGCCCGAAATTATATGTAAACCCTTGGCCAGACCCGCGTACCGCCGTCGGAAACAGCTCGGTGAGGAAGGCGCCGATGCCGGCATAATAGCCGCTGGAAAAGAAGCCGAGCGGAAATCCCAATATGAGTAGGGCTTGGTTTGAAAATGTGATTTTTGTATAGATGACAACGGTGGCCGCGGCGCCGATCGCAAATATAAAAAACAGCGGGCGGCGGCCGAGTTTATCGGCCAGCCACGCGCCGGCCAGATAGCCGGCAAAACTGCCTGAAATGATGACGGCGAGATATGACGCTGAGCCCTGGATGCTCAGGTGCCGGGTCACGACGAGGAAGCTCGGCAGCCAAAGCGCGATCGCGTAGTAGCCTCCCTGGGCGCCGGCGGCGAGGAGTGCCGCGAGCGCTGTAATCTTGAGGTGAGGGGGTCTGAAAATAGCAAAGATGCCCGCCCTTGCTGACCTTCGGGCCGCTACCGCCAATGGCGGCTCTTGCAAATGACGGCGGGTAAAGAACACGACCAACGCTGGCAGAGCACCGAGTGCGAACATCGCACGCCATGCAATTGCGGCCGGCAATACGGAAAATAGCACGGCCTGCCCGACCACGGCGCCTGCCCAGCCCACGGCCCATCCGGCTTGCATGCAGCCTATGGCGCGGCCGCGCAGGTGTGGGCGGATGGTCTCGCCCAAAAGTACGGCGCCGGCGGCCCATTCGCCGCCGAAACCGAATCCCAGAAGTGCCCGGCAGACGGCCAATTGATGGAAGTTGGCCGCAAAGGCTGACAAGAGGCTGAATCCAGCAAACCATAATATCGTAACCCTAAGCACCGCTACGCGGCCAAAGCGGTCCGATATATTGCCTGCAGCCCACCCGCCGGCTGCGGAACTCATCAAGGTCACCGTAGCTGCAAATCCGGCTTCACCCAGGCTCAGGCCCCATTGGTGGCCGATGATGACGATCAGGAGCGAGTACATCATGATGTCGAGAGCATCCAGGCTCCAGCCGGCGCTGCAAGCCCAGAACGTTCGGGATTCGGTCGCCGTCATGTCGGAAAAGACGGCGAATAAGTTGCTGCCCAACGGCGTGTCCGCAACTTCGGCCGTCGTGGCGTCGTGGCTCATGTGACGTTTGGTCCCAGCCGCGTTGCCGCGCAATTGCAGCCGTATTCATAGTCTATCGAGCTACGCATAATCGCCTCCGTTCCCGTGACCCGCGGGAGAAAGATGGCCTTTCAGCTTCCGTCTTCCCGGCGAAATGCTGTATTCAAGATCATCGAAACGCGCTCGTTATGGTTCGTTAAAGCCGTTAATAGTTGTTAGGGCGAGGCCGGGAGGCTACGGGAGATGCCGATGGGTTTGCGTGCGGAGACCGCGGACGAGATTTGCTTCGGGCCATTTCGCTTGGTGATAAGCGAACGGCTGTTCATGCGAGACGGCGCCGTTCAGCCGCTCAGCGGACGAGCGCTTGACCTCTTGATCGCCCTGGTTTCGCGCCCCAGCCAGCCAATCGATAAGCGTGACCTGATCTCTCAAGTTTGGCCCGATGTGACCGTGGGCGAAGGGAGCCTGCGGTTTCACATGGCGTACCTTCGCAAGATACTGGGCGACGGCAAGGAAGGTGCGAGGTATATTTCCACTCTGGCGGGCCGGGGATACAGCTTTGTGGGCGCCATTTCGCCGCCGCGCGCGCGCGAATATGGAGCCAACACAGCGGGCGCCGACCCTCCACGGTCCAACTTGCCGGGCCGGCTGCACCGCATGGTGGGGCGGGCAGATTGTGTTTTGGCGCTTGCGGCCCAGGTCGCCGCTGCGCGCTTTGTTACAATCGTGGGCACTGGCGGCGTTGGCAAGACGACCGTTGCCATAGCGGTAGGGCACGATCTGATCGAGGAATTTGCCGGCGCCGTATTGTTCGTCGATTTTGCCGCGTTGAGCGACCCGAACCTGGCGGCCACCGCCCTGGCGTCTCTGCTTGGGCTATCGGTTCGCTCCGATAACGCAATTCCCGGTATCACCGCATATTTGCGGGATCGGCGCCTGCTCCTCATCCTTGATAATTGCGAGCATCTGATCGAGGCGTCCGCTGCCCTGGCGGAGCAAATTTTTCTGAGCGCACCGCATGTCCATATTTTGGCGACGAGCCGTGAGTCGCTGCGGGTGGAGGGCGAGCATGTCTCCAAACTGGAGCCACTTGGCTGTGCCCCGGAAGACCCGCTGCTTACCAAAGCTGTGGCATTGGAATTTCCCGCAACCCAGCTCTTCATGGAACGTGCGGCAGCGAGCGGGGCTCGCTTGCAGCTGACCGATGCGGATGCCGCAATCGTGGGTCATATCTGCCGGAAGCTGGACGGTGTGGCACTCGCCATTGAGCTCGCGGCCGGACGTGTGGAGGCGCACGGGCTGAAGCAAACCGCCGCTCTTCTCGACCAGCGCCTGGCCCTGCTTTGGCATGGAAGTCGCACGGCGCCGCCGCGCCAAAAAACCCTGCAAGCCACCTTGGACTGGAGTTATGGCCTTTTATCCGCGTTGGAACGGGTCGTCCTGCGCCGCCTGGCGGTATTTGTGGGTTATTTTACCATGCATGGGGCTTTGGCCATCGTGACCGACGAGACGGTCGATCAATCTCTGGTTTTTGGGGCAATCGATAGCCTTGTGGCGAAGTCGATGGTCGCATCCCGACCCCTCGGTGCCATGATGCGCTACCGTCTCTTGGAGACGACACGCGACTACGCCCTTTCGATTGAAGTAGATAAAGCGGAGATCAGGGGCGTTGCCGCGCGCCACGCGGAATATTCACGGCAATGGTTGGCGCAGGTCGGCGCCAGATGGACGACTTTGTCCAACACGCAGGAGCGGCAATACTACCTGGAGGGCCTGCACAATGTTCGCGCGGCATTGGAATGGTGTTTCGGTACCGACGGAGATGCGCGTATAGGGGTGGCGCTTGCCGCCGCCGCCGCGCATGTGTTCCTCGCTTTGTCACTACCGTCTGAATGTCAGCGATGGTCGGAGCGCGCGATCCTCGCGCTCGATGACGGAATGCGCGGCAGTGTGGAAGAAATGGTTCTTCAGGCGGCCTGCGGCATGTCGTTGATGTTCACGCGCGGCATGACCGACACCGCGCTCAAGGCCCTTCAAAGGAGCCTTGAGATCGCCGAAAACCGTGCTGAGGCAATCAGCCAGATACAATTGCTCGGGCCGCTCCATATGTTCCACCTGCGTATGGGAGATTACCAAACCTCCCTGTCTTATGCGAAGCGCAGTGCGATTGTCTCAGCCAACGTGGACGATCAGGCTGCCGCCACGCTGAGCCATGCCCTTCTCGGGATTACCAATCATTTGACCGGCGACCTTAACCGTGCCCGTCTGGAGCTTGAGGCAGCAGTTCGGCGCGGGCCAGGCTCCGCGCGGATCAACGAAATTTATCTTGGCTTCGATCATCAGCTTTGGGCTGGTATGGCGCTGGCGCGAACGCTCTGGCTGCAGGGCCATCCCGTTCAAGCCATTGAGCGCGCGCGCCGGACGATCGAAGAAGCGGTAAGTCTTGGCCACCCGGTGACCGTATCTATTGTCGTCAACTGGTCGGTGTCCCTTTTCTTTTGGGCCGGTGATTTTCAGAGCGCTGAAGAGCAAATTGACCGCTTCATTACCCACGCCGAGCATCATTCGCTGGGACCCTATCTTGCAGTCGGCCGCGCCCGCAAAGGGGAACTGGCGATCCGCCGCGGTGACCCAGCTCGCGGTGTTGAGATCCTTCAACATTGTCTGAACGAGTTTCACGCAAGCCGTTACGAGTTGCTCACCACTGAATTCGAAATGTCGCTCGCCCAGGGCCTTCTTGCGGCAGGCCGGTTTGCCGACGCCATAACCGTCGTCGAGGAGACCATTCTGCGGATCGAAACCAGCGGTAACCTTGCGTATATGCCCGAAGCCCTGCAGGTGAAATGCCGCGTTCTTCGCACGATATCGGAGGCCAGCGATGGTGATGTCGAAAGACATCTGCTGCGATCACTGGAATTGAGCCGTTGCCAGGGCGCGGGAGCATGGGAGTTGCGCGCGGCGGTCGACCTTGCAGCGCTATGGGCTAGTAAAGGGCAACAGAACCACGCGGAGATGCTGCTACGACCAGTGTTCGAAAACTTCACCAACGGCTCAGGGATGCCAGATCTGATGGCAGCTGAAAGCTTATTGAAACGTTTGAAAGATTGAACTATTTTGCTCAGTCCCACAAACACGATATCGGCGCCGCCGCCAACCTGTCGCCGAATGGCACGACATCCGTGCTGTCATAGAGGATGACACCGAAGGCGAAGCGATCCGCGCAAGCCTCGGCCAGCGCTCGAAGGCCGCCAAAGTCGCTAGCCTTTACCGTAGCGCTCGCCTTCACCTCGATGCCCACGATCTTCCCGTCGTCGCGCTCCAGCACGATATCGACCTCATGCATATCGCGATCCCGGAAATGATGAGGCGACAGCCGTAGGTCCGAGCTAGTCATGAGTTTCAGCACCTCTGAGAACACAAAAGTCTCCAATATTGGGCCGAAACCCCCGCGATCCGCCTTCACCCTGCCGAAAGTAAGCCCGCGCACGGCCGCCAGCAAGCCGGAGTCGAGGAAATGCAGCTTCGGCGTTTTGACAATCCGCTTCAATGCATTCGTAAACCAGGCTTGCACCGTCGTGATCAGGAACACCTGCTCAAGCAGCCCCACGTAACGCTGCCCCGTCTTGTGGCTGACATTGATGCCCGCGCCGAGCTGGGAATAATTGACCAACTGCCCAGAATGCTCGGCCAACAGCCGCACGAATTTCGGAAGCTCGATCAGCTTTTCTACCTCGGCGATGTCCTGTAGGTCTCTTGTGAGGATTGAGGTGAGGTACGATCGCAACCAATCCTGCCGCCGCCGCTCGGTTTCGCGGCTGATCGCTTCGGGGAAGCCTCCAAGGAGAACGAGCCGGACAAGGTCATCGCCAACAACCGCGTCCCGCTGATTTTTGAGATTCCCTTCGAAGAGGTGCCCCAGGAAGGTCGGCGTGCGGTCCTCGACCTCAGCCTTCGCTAATGGCAGCATCTGAATGGTTTCCATCCGGCCGGCCAGGCTGTCGGCGATCCGCGGCAGGGACAGCACATTCGCTGAGCCGGTGAGCAAGAAACGTCCCGGACGATAATCTTCGTCGACCGTCCTCTTGATCGCCAGAAGAAGGTCGGGCGCGCGCTGGATTTCGTCGATGATGGCCCGGTTAAGCCCCCGAATAAACCCTGCCGGATCGGACTGGGCGGCTTGAAGTACGGTCTGGTCATCGAGCGTGATGTAGGTGCGCCCCGATTCTCCCATCTTTTTGACGAGCGTTGTCTTGCCGGCTCTGCGTGGCCCCACGATCAGAACCACAGGTGTGTCCGATAGCGCTTCCTCGGCCCGTCGCTCGACAAACCGCTTGAACATGCCATCCCCGATCCTGGGTAGCCGCAACTATCGTCTTCGGCTGATTGGAAGTCAATTGACCGCCAATTGGATGTCTTTAGCCCGCGATTTGGAAGCGAAATTCCGGAGACCTTATCGGGTGACCGCACCCAATAGAAGCGGCACTACGGTTTTCGATGATTGAATCTGAGGGCTTGTAAAATCTTTTCAGGCGAAGTGGGGCACCAACGCGACACTCCTATCTAACCCTGCCGCGGCGTGCATGAGCACAGCGCGACAACGGCGGAAAGGCTGGCATTTCTGTAAGTGCACCGGTAGGATATCGGTGCGATCCGGACTAACAGATACGCTGTCGCAAGACTTACACGTATTTTTACACGTTAATATTTTTAATCCGGAATAAAGCTTTACTTTCAACGCAATCCCCATTTCCCGTTCAGGCTCATAACCTGAAGGTCGTTGGTTCAAATCCAACTCCCGCAACCAGACTTTATTAATTATATCAGCATGATGCAGAGTTAACTTGAACCTGACAAAACCCTGAAATACCCTCAAACCTCCTAGCGCGCTTCTAGCGCGCTTTAGCGCACTTTCTTTAGCGCACCCCAAAACGGGGCGCGAAAGCGGTGCTTTAGGGGAGATGAGAGATGCCGATC
>Ga0116227_10008605_pt1 | contig 19135 bp, 14 predicted proteins | sample S1TSphgellanicum_FD_89693 | JGI IMG/M metagenome (GOLD analysis project Ga0116227, IMG submission 89693) | Host-associated microbial communities from peat moss isolated from Minnesota, USA - S1T2_Fb - Sphagnum magellanicum MG | ecosystem: Host-associated > Plants > Peat moss > Unclassified... | reverse complement strand
TAAAATTTTAAAAAAAGTTTGAGATTATAAAGTAGAAAAAATATGTGTTTTATGGGTGAATTTTTTTTATAGTTTAAAAAATACTATTAAAAAAAAAAAAAAAACCACATGAATTAAAAAATTGTTACATAATGAAAATAAACAACACAAAATGAATTTTTTTAAAAAGTAGGAAAAATGTGATTGTAATAACAACAAAATAAATAAATAAATAAAAACAACAAAAAATAAAGCAACAATTTTTAAAAATTAAAAAATCAAAAAATGGAAAATATGTAAAAAAACTTACCTTTAGTGCTTGAATTCAAATCAAAGCTTTGAGCTTCAATTTACACATGGCAAGGGTAGCGGAAGTACCATATTAAATAAGCAAAATATAACAACAATGCGAAAGGAATAGTAATGCAAAAAAAATAGCAACAACAACACAAGAAGAGCAATAGAGGACGGGTTAGTAAGTATCTGAAATGCATGACTATGCGAGAAGAGTAGTGAAAGGGGAATGGTAGCGTGAAAACAGCAACAGGGTGAGAAGAATAGTAATGCGAGAGGAGTGACAATGGGAGAAGAGCTATAACGTGAGAGGAGCAATGCAAAGTTGCAACACAAGAGGAGCAATGCAAAAGGAGCAACATGAATGGAGTGGCACGAAAAGAGTGGTGTGAAAAAAATAGTGTGAGAATTACAATGCAAGAAGAGCGACACTAGGAGCAACAATGTGGGAAGAGTGACAACGTGAGAGGAATGGCAATGCGTGAAAAGCAATAGTGCAAAAAGAGCAACAACCCAAGATGAGCACCACAAGAGGAGCAACATGAGAGGAGGAATGTTAAAGGAGCAATGTGAAATAAAAAACTAGATTCTAAAAACTAGGATTTGGCAAAAGCAACACAAAGCAAACATAACAACTAAACAAGCACGAAATGAGAAATGAGCATATCAAGAGCACTAGAAGACCAAAAAAAGAAGTTACTATGACCAAAACTGAAGCTTGGGCTTCATTTATATACACTTTTTTTTATCCCTAACCCTAAACAGCGCCTCTGCCTCCCTAGGCGATGGCAACAGCTATTTAGGAACCTTAAACCCTAAACTACTAAAAACCAGATGCAAATTTTCTAAGAGAACCTGCGTGGTTCTCACACTTGGTTCTCATTCATGTGAGAACAGGAGGTCAGTTCTCCATCCAGTTTTCGCAATCAACCATGTCAACCGATTCTCACTATGAGAAGCGGGTCAAAGAACTGGGTCAGGATTCGAGGACTGTCCAACATTGGTTTATACTTGGGTCCTAACAATAGTGATGCAATTCTTCTCCACAATTGCCCACAAGGAACCTTGCGAATCACAACATGATGCGGGGTGGCTCAAATTTCATATAATCAAGTTTCCAATTGTGAGGTTAAAGAAAGTCTTGGCCCATTGATCATGAGCAAGTCTTGCTGATGATGAATGGAGTAGCTGAGAGGTTCAGAGTATAAGAAGAAGAACAAGTGCCAGAGGCTAATTTGTACTTGGTTAGTGGGAAGATAGGTGGCAGCGTTGTTCATGTAGAAGTCAGCGACTCCCTTGGCAGTGAAGAGGTGGCGTGTGGGGTGGTGATCATAACTGTGATGAGACCTCCAGTACTAGTCCCTGCAACCAAATCGAAATAGTCCACAAGTCTTCTTTCTGCTCCATCCAGATCCTACAACAATAATAAATAAATCCACCACCGTGCCCATCATCCAAACAAACCCATGAGCCAACAAACAAACCCCCACTACATCATCATCATCATCATCATCATCACAAGCCACAGGCAGAACTGTAGATTCATCAGATCCCGGCTTCAGGATCATCATCATGATGCTCACATCCAGGATCATGATCAAGATCATCATCAATTGAAGCTTACCCCATTCATCTGCACAACTTAATCCAATTCTTTTATTACTCATTCTCACAGTGAACTGCGCTATCAACGATTGCAGATCAAGTTGGAGAATGTGATTTCTCGGCTTGAATTCTTTTTGTACATACCTGGAGTTTGCTTTCAACCTCAGCAACGATGATGGCAGGGACAACCCCTCGCACTCCGCCTCCATCAATACTCAGAATTGTGAGGTGCTTCCCTGTCAAGCAGAGCCTTTGACACAGCAAGCTTTGCATTATCGATCATGGGTGATTGCATGAGCAAGCAAAGCAAATCAAATCAAAGCAAGCAAGCATTTCACACATGAAGAAGATCCAGCACCCCCACCTCTGAGAAAACTCATCATTAGAATTTGTTGATTTACCTCTTGGCTTTCACTCCTTGCAAGAGGACCTACATCGTGGCACCCACCCCTTAGAGCATTGCCATCGGTGCTTAGTATGTGACTCCAGACAGTAAAAATTATTGCGAAAATGTCAAAATGTGCTGGCGGTTTAGCTCGGGGAAATTGGTTTTTCTGCACCAAATTCGTGCAGCTTGCCGTGGCTGGTAAAAGGTGCAACACAGTTGTGCACCTCCAAATAAGAGTGTAATAAATTGGACTTCACTGCGGCTCAGTATTTCTGATTGGTCGATCACAATGATTGGTCTAGGTGGTTTGCTATTAGTAGTTCCCACCTATATGCAGTTCCAGTTACAGTTTTATTGGTGGGGTTGCCATAAAAAAAACAGCTAAACTTAGACATTTAATTTTATTATCCAGAGTGACATACTCAGCACCAGTGGAGATGCTCTTACACTCGCCTCCTAATTCTCATTTCCGATCTGTTAATTATGGTGCATTCACTCTTGATGTTAATCAATTTTAAATGAAAATATACGTGACATCGTAGGTGGCACCCAATGTTAAATGAACAATAGCTTAATGTTAAGTGAATGTTAGTTTAAAATAAAATCTTGATGATAAGTACGTTTACGTCTTAAATGATAGTATGGTGTTAATAGACTCAACACTAGAGTCCCTAACACCAAGTGTAAATGTACCTTTACTGTTGATAGTTAATTGAGTTCTTTTGGTTTATATTCTCAGACATTTGCCATTAGCCATTTGGCAAGTTTCACAATTAAAAAGTGAGTCTTCTCTCCTTGAGTGAACAAGGACCAACACTGATTAGTGCCATGGTGAAAAGAAACCCTAAAGTTATTTTGGGTGCTTCTAATCATTATAAATATGCCAAGATCTCAAGCCAAAAATCAGGGTTGCTAAGTCCAAATGTAACATTTTTTGGGGTTAAATGTTAAATCCAGCCACTTAGGGTCTCTTTTCATTAGGCTGCTGTGATCACAGTTACACTGAAAGCCACTGAAATGGAGTCATGTTTCTTGTTGCATGCATTAGGGGGCCCACTCAAGAAGGTGAAGGTACTACTCTTTCGTGTGGGTGGCTAGTTCACCCTGGCCGGACTTACAATCATCCTATCTTTATATAGTTTTCCAAATTCTTCATTGCAGTGCTGTCTTATAATAAAGCGTGGAAGGTTTATATGTTTATATGACTTGTTGGGTAATCAAGAGATGACAGTAAATTACACACATGTTGTGTACCTTGAGAGAAATCTTTCCTACGTTTAGTTTTTCCCAGTTTGATTTCTTCTGGTCAATCTGATCTCAAACTTGAACTTGATGAGCAGATTCACAGTGGGATTTGGGAGTGCTTAATTTTTCATTAAGTTTTGGGTTTGGGTGTGGGTAAAGTACTGACTGTTATTGTATTAGGGTAGATAGGGTGGCGTCCAAACACCTAAGAGGTCAAAGGAGGTTGAATCCTCGCTCACACATTGTTCCTATACTTCTGAAGCTAAAAGAACATTGGTAGCTTTTCACCTAGGATTTCCAACGTTGCTAAAATTACTCAATTCCATAAAGGAATGGGGAAGATATGGGGGTGTTTAACGTAAGGGGGTTAAGTGTTTGATGATGAGTGAATTAAAACAGATTAAGATTTTGAGTTTCAAATATTTGATCTTTGCTTCTGAAATACAAAAAAGTTTTTTGAAGCCCTAGTTGATGCACGGATCACATTTAAAATTATTTAAATCTAACTAAAAATGAGGAAAATATGAGGTTGAAACTAGAGAGGTGTTAGAGCTGTCTTTGAAAAAATTTGAAGCAAATTATCACTCATGCCCTTCCTATGTTTTTTTGTGTTCCTCTTCTACTTATGATACTCAAAGAACATTTGTAACCCTCCAATTTGCATGTCCAATGACATAAATATCACTCAATTTGGTTAAGAAATGAGGAAAATATTGAAAAGTGTTTGGTCATAAACAAGTGTTTGGTGATGGACAATTCTACCTAGTTAGTTTCAGAGCATACTCAAAATGATTTTATTTTTCTTTTGATGATAGAGGACATTGATTAGGGTAAACTGGCCCATCATCTGTCACTTGCTTATGACTGAACACTTTGGCAAATCTTTCTCAATTCTTCTTCATTTAGAATGAATTAGAATGTTATAAGATTGCCTTCTCAAGCTTTACAAATCTTCTTTGAAATGCAAAGTCAAAGCACTAGCCAAAAAAGAGTTGTAAAGAAAAATGTTTTCTGGAATTGCAAAATGCATTTTTTTTCATTTTCTTTCATTTTGACCCTTTTTAATTTCAAACCTCATAAATTTTTGATTCTTATTGATTTAAAATGCTATAGGAACATCACGTGAAGTTTTACAAATCATCTTTGAACTCTAATAGCCAACAGAATAACATATAAAGAATTTTTTGGGCGTTCAGGAACCAGCCTTTGTAGCATTCAATGATTTGTTTTTTTTTGAGTTCTTGACCCCCTCTACTTGGAGGGGTTGTAAGTTTCTCAATTTCAATTCATTTTTGACAATTTTTAGTGTGCCAGATGCACCAATAGGAGGGTTCAGTTTTGTTTGGACACCAAAACCAACTGAGCCCTCCCCCTACATCTGGCTTGCCTTGAGCGTTTAAATGTTTGGTCACCGGCCAGTTTACCCCAGCCCATCACCAAAAGAACATTTACATTATTCACATTTCCAAAATAGGAGACTATGTAACTTTTCCTTTGGTCTAATAATATAGGTTACAATGATAAATTTCCGGGATATGAGATAAAGTGCAATGCGATTGTGAATAGTTTGGGGAACATATTAAAACTTTGGGAACATGTTGAAAGCATCATTGAGAACCATTGGGAACTTATTCTCTTGCGGCGTTATGTCTTTTGGATAAAGTTAATCATTTTTATGTTATGTTTGTTTAGTGATTCAGATTTGTGAACTCCTGAAATGTACCATTTTTGTCTCTTAGTAGGTACTCAAATAAAATGAGTGATTTTAGGATGTGCTTTGCCTAATACCATTAGAGAATGGTACAATTTGGCTAATGAAGCTGAATGGTGCAATGCATTTTCTGGCCTTTGGGGATTTGGATTCCTTGATGTTTTCATTTACTGACAAACCAACTTGTTTGACAATAATTTTTCCAGTCAGACAGAAAAGCATCAGATTGATCTAGGCACACTGATTGTTACCAATTTGCCAATTAGGTTCCACTAAATCAACCTGTGATTTTTTTACCAACTTGTTGTGTAGGATTGAAGCTCTTCAAGACAAAAAGTCGATGTAGATCCATCCGAATATTAAAGGCAGCTTCAAACATCATCAGTAGTTGGATGTTGCGGGGACTGGGGAAATTCAGCATTCTGTTGCAATATTTCTAGACATACATAGAAATTGTTATGAATTTGCCCATTAAGTTACACTAAAATCATAATGGGATTATTTTACTGATTTTTGTCTGATCGATGTTCTTTCTGGTGTTGTAACACCTTTTCAAGAGACTTAAAACAATTTTTCCCAAGGGGCTTGGTTTGTGATATGTTGATCAACATGCATTATGCCTTGGTAAAATATCAATCAACAAGCACACAATTGGCCAATCATCTTTAAATTCATTAAAAGTGGTTTGCATTTCCCTGTGCCTCTCTCCACATTCCATTTGAAATTTTGACTTCAAGTACTTAAACAATTAGGAAGCAAGTCCTCAGTTCACTATACACCTAGCTTGGTGCAATTGTCAATTTGGTGAAACTAAACAAAGTCCTCAGTTCACTAGCCTAGTCCAATTGTCAATTTGGTGAAACTTTGTGGGATAAGCCATGGCATTTGTCTTGAAAGACGCCCTGCCCCCCCCCCCACCCTCACAGAAGTTCATTGTCTGTAACAAGCTTAAAGTTTTCTTCCTTGTTTATCGGATGTGTCATTCCAATGTGATATTACCTATGGAACTTACATCAAAAGGTATGTGACATAAAATGTGCTAATACACACACTTGAAGGTTTACTCCTGGAGTTCTAGTTGCTGCGTTCTTGAGCATGGGAAGTCTGGCTATTACCACTCTTGTTCCCTGTGTCCTCCTCATAGGTTCCTTTTGAAGACCTTGGGAACAAGCCCTTCCCTGCACTTAACCCAATTCACACAAACTGTTAAGTTGTGAATTTAATGTAACGTTTCAGGTGGTCAAGAGAAATTAGCAAGGGTGGGAAATTGCTTGGTGTCTTGACCAGACGTGAAAGAATATCAGCTGGAAAACATGCTTGTCTCTCTGAAGTATCAGTACCTTTAACACCTAAGAGATGAAGTCCTTTTTACACCCATAAATACCTCTGATTTTCTCTAATGTATTTAGAAGTTGGCCGATTCCTCTGGTGGATGATTGATTGTCAATGTGGTTATTGAATACCTGGATGAGTTTTGCATAAAAGTGTCGAATATTTAATTTATTCTAAAATTTAAGATTCACCATGTGAGTTCTTAATTTTGAACTTTTTGACATATAAAAAATTTACATATTAAATTCTAAATTAATTTCAGAGTTCTCTTATTGTCCTTGTGATTAGTGTGTTCACAACTAATGTGTTCATCTCTATATGGTGAAGGTCGAATTCCAGATTCTTGCAAACTGAATTTTTTGAATTTTCAATAATAGGGCTACAAAAGTTTCAAAAACTTTGGTAAAATAAAAAATAATTTAATTTATGCCAAAATCACCCATGTACTCCAATGTATCATAAAATTGAAAAAAACCAACCTGTCCTGTCAGGGCTATGCCTAACGAAGATTGGTTCATTGCTAGAATCTTCAACAAATAACAAACCAAAAAATTAATTAATTAATGCTTAATGTATAGGTGAAAGGCAAGTCTAGAGGGATTGTTAGTCGTTGCCAATATTGTTGAGTTTTGGTTTTCAGGCTGGTTTCAAGTCCCTGGATTGTCGGTTGAAAAATAACAATTGCACCCAGACCAAACCCCCAAACCTATTTTGTACAGGTTTCAGTTCTTTTTTAAAAAAATATTTATTTATTTTCAACTGGGGTTAAACATGTTGTTAGGTTGCAAAAAAACATTTCTTCAATATAATTTTTTTTAATAGAATAATAAATTTGGGGGTGAGGGAGGATAGGGACAATGGGGTTGCGCCCTGTAGTTGTTACTTTTGGAACATGTTTCAAACATGTAACTTCTTCTTCTTTTTTCTTTTTGTTTAGGCATGTAATTGAAGCAAGTGGTCACTGTTTATTGATCGTGCAATTCTAATAACTAGAAAAAATTCAGTTTTGGGCTAATGTGTAGGTAATTAGAACCAAATCCAATTTGGAACCATAACTCTTTAGGATTTTCTTTTGAAAAACCTAAAACTGAGAATCTTGAAATGTTGGATCCAAAACCAAACCTAAAGGTCCAAAGGGGATCATGTGTTTCAAGGCATGAGAACTCGCAACCATGCCAAGTTCCCATGCTGTTAAACAACATGACCCTCTGATGTGAATTCTTCGCCAAAATAAGAATTAACATCACTTGAATCTGCAAGTGTGGAAAGGTACCTTCCTCGAACAACCACCATTACACAGAGTCATAATCCAACCCTTTTCATTGTTCAAAGCTCTATACTTCAAAATTGTTGGTTGAAAGGCTGGAGCAAACATTATAGAGGAAGTTGTTAATCTATTAGAGTTTTCATTAAAGTCACCTTGTCTTCACCCTGTCTTTGGGCCTCCTTTCACTCCCTATCCCCTCTTTGAATGAGGTCTATAAAATAAGGAAGTTTTATTAAAAATTGGGTGTAAAATGCTGAAATTCAACACTTAATGCACAAGGTTCAAGGTAATTATAATAGTTCTATAGGTACTAGTAATGAAAATATATGCAGCAACATGAGAGGCCCTCAAGTAAAAGGAAAGAGGGGTCAAAACAAAATGAAACTCGGTTTACCACAAAAAAATGGTGCACTTTTGAGTTTTGAAATTGATTTGGAATGTTAACATGTCTATTATTACATGGGGGAGTCAATACAACAAATAGTAATTTGACGAATCTATGATTCAAAAGGCATGTGAATTATTATATCTGTAAATGATCGATACATGATGTCATTGGTTTTATTAATTATTTCAAGAGTGATATAACCAAAGAATAAACAAGTTCAAATATGGTCTTAATCCTAAATGTGTTTGCTACAACATGATGGGGGAGGAGATTGGGCAGGGGTTCACCCTCAAGCGATCTTCAACTTGAAGACCAAGCTAACTAGACATTGAAGGTGATTAAGGAGGGGTTGCGTTTGAAACATGATGTTGCCTTTGCATTGTTAATTACACTATCTCCTCACATAGTCGTAATGTTCAATGAGTTGGATAATTTTCATGGGTTGGACACAATTTTGAATGGGAAGCCCGTTGAGTTATGAAATCGTGTTAATCAACAACATGGTAATAATATTGGGGAAAGTAGTAATAGAAAAGGTCATAGATCATAACAACCAAGTGAGGTGGTTTGTGTCATTAAATGCAACATATGTACATTATGAAATAATCTCAATATTGTACAAACTTGATTTTTATGATGGATTTATGGAGCAATATGGGTAAACAAGTTGTTTTTTTAAATGTTTGTTGCAATTGATGCAAACCTATCTAATTACAATCATATGTAAAGTTTTACAATTGAAAAATGAAATGCATGCTTGCATTGTGCTTTGAATATTGAATATTCAGATGAAAATGTGATTGGAGTGATTAAAAACACATAATTGCATATATACGAAGGCACTTGTTAAGGGGTGAAAATGCAACCCCCAAACATTACCATCTTTAAGAAGGTAATGTGAAGGGAACGAGTTCAACTTCTTCTTACTTCCAATGAAAAAATTAGTATCACTTATTAACTTTATTACGACTACTCAAGTAATAATAAAAACCTTATGCAAAAGAAAAAGAAGAGGGTAGGGTTTGTCAATTAAAGATAAACTTATCGTTTTAACTATAGGCCACTTCAGTAGTTTAAGAAGTAAAAGGTATAGAAAAAAATCAAGAAAGATAAGAAGAACTAGGAAATAACTACCTTTTAAACTTCTACAATACCTTCAATACATCAAAATGGTGTTGAGTGGGTTTGCAGGCCTTCCACAACTATTGTCCAAGTTTTATAGTGCATGCAAACCTTCTAGGGGCATTGCCTACCATTTGTAGTTCCCCAAAAAGCCTTTTCAATGTTGCCTACCATCTACAACTACTACACATCAATTGATATTACGACCTACCATTTGTAGCAGTCTCATTAACGTTGCCAACTTCCATTTTTAAATATTTTCCTTTTTACTACCATACAATAGCTATTACCTTCTTATGGTAGCAAGTGACTTCCTACTCCAAAGATTAAAATAAAGTCCACATTATCACTATTATTGTAGAAAAAATGCAAAATTAATATATAAAATCAAACAACATATTATGCAAACTTAAACTACACTACTACCTTCCCTCCTTTAATAAAATAAACCCACACAAAACACATTAAGATTCTTCAACCATTTTCCATTGAAATCACACCAATACAATACATTTGAAATTTCCAAGCTACTTTCCCCTCTTTAGTTTTACACATCCAACACCTTTCCAAAAGAGAAAAAGAGCTCTCATAACTCACAACTCCAAACTACAACTCCATCGAATGTCATAAAATCCCCCAAGTCCCCTAATCCTCCTTCTCCACAAAACCACACAAGGCCCACATTGACCACATGAAAATAAATGCTTATCCTACTCCTTCCTAGAAATCTCATAAATGATTAGGTGCATTACACCCAACCATTCATTAACATGAACTATTAATCCCACTATTTTCACCCCTTTGGTAAAGGATAGTAAGTCTACCACTAGTAACTAGCTAGTTATTAAGATGCCTATGGCATTAATTAGTTTGGGGATTTTTACCCTTTAACATCACTTCATTCGAAGTGCCCTAAAAATTGAAAGTTTGAAATTTGAATTATGAAAATTAATAGTATGAAATTTGAATTATGGAAATGAAACTATCTTATATGAAATACACCAATTTCCAAATAAGGTCCTATAGCAAATGTCTACAATTTTATTTCACTAAAAACATACATTTTGAAAAAAATATGGGTAGACCACCATGTAGATTTGCATACCAAGTTCAACCTATTTGTACGTATTACAAAACACCAAATGCTTAATTTTTGGCACCTTTAAACAATTTGAAATTATGAAACCCTTATGATTCATGACTTAATAGGATGACCAATTATAGGAATTAAATTCTAGGGTCAAGGCTCATGGTAGTCACTATCATTTGGGGCCTCAATTGCCCCATTAGGAATGTCATTATCATCATCATCATTGTGCCTTTCCTCCACTTCTGAAATGTTTGTCCCATGCAAGGTTGTGACAATATTTGACCCTGAACTTTTTTTCATAATTTGTTTGGTGGGACCCTGTCCCTCGATATAAAAAATGTCACCAATGGTGTGTGGTCATTCATAGTTTTGTTTGCCTATAAAAAACAATTGTTGTCTGATTAATTGACTTATTCCCTCAAATAATTCAATGTGTGGACAATTTTTGAATAGGTGGTTGAACATAGTTCATGGAAATTGTCACAACAGTTAGTGTTGACCCCACATCAACTTTAGGCATTAAAGGTGTTGGATGTTGCAGATATTGGTTGATTGGTGCATGGTCAAAATCCAAATCATGTTTTGTTGATTTCAAAGGTTTTATAACTTCAAGACTTGATAGATTTCAATGCACAACTTGGGGTGCACTTGTGTTAATGAGTGTATGTGAGTGCACATTTGGCTCCAATGTAATATCCATTACATCATCAATTACAAATATTGACAATATTGACAAGTGGGTCCGCTTGTATGTTTCAACTGTTTATTAATGTGTGTTGTGCCTCTAGTTCTAGAATGATGATTTAAATTAATGGTGTGTTCAAACTATTAGAGGATAACACTTCCATGGAACCCATTGATTGCATGGGCGTGTCTTGATTTGGGACCATTAGAACATGTACATCCTAGGGGGTGCATAAGACACTTGAATAGAATTGTCAAGTATAAGCATGTTTTGATTGCATCACCATTGTCAAATGATTGAACCTACCAAAATATTGAATTAAACAATAATCTTGAAAATAGAATGTCATCATCATTAGGGAATTTAAAGGGGTCATGTTGGTCTTCATCTTCATCTGACATTATGGGGTTTTCACTTAATGATTCGTTTTCATCTGCACTTTCATCAACATTGGACATTGCGTCTTCAAACAACATATTATTATTATATTATGATTTGGGGTTAGCACTAGGTTGACTTGGTGACAAAAACTTGGCTCATGTTGGATCTTATTATTGGTGTATATGTACAACAAATCTTCCACCTAATTCAACATCAATTGGTTTTGCACTTTGTTATGGACAAATGAATATATGGGTACAATCACAATTGGGGTACACAACAAGAACCAGGAAGGACATAATCTTGTTTTGTGTCCTAAGTCCTAAAGTTAAATCATGTTTTGAAATGTGAAACAATGAAAGGATGGGCACCATGTATGTTTAATCATTCAACCAAAAAGTGCTACAAAATTTGAAAATAATTAATTAAGCAAATTTTGGATGTCCTATTGAAACATAAACCATAAAGAAATGTAGGATTCCAAGACATTTCCAAAATGACAATCTCTCATTTGGAGTGCCAAAATCTTAGTAAAAATTTAAAAATTATCCCTTTTCTTATATCCACATCTCCTATACATCCCCCCAAACCTTTGGAATGTAAAATATTTACTAAAAAAATTAATATAATTTCCTTATTAATGTAGCCCTTTTGATGAAAAAATCAAAATTCTAGTATCGATTCCAAGAAATTTGGTTTTTATATTACAAAAAATTTATGCCATCATGTAGAACATACTATATTATGGTTAAAATATGAAACAATTTGAACAAATATTATTCTTCATATTGATTCCTTTTCACTAAAATTATGTAGTGGGACATCATTTCTGAAATGTGTTCTAAGACATTTAAGGACATGTTTAGATCATCTAAATTACAAACAATCACAACCATTTCAATCATAAAAAATGTGAATATCTAATGAAAAAATAAATTCACCAAAATAAATGAATCGGTAAACATAATGGTCATTCAAAGTAATGTCTTATGAATGATTTGAGGGTGAAACATTCCTTTTGTGTACTCCAACTATGATTGTGCCCATATGAACTCCAATTATGTTTACACAATGATGTAAAACACACTTGTGCCAAAATGCAATAAGTGATGGGTGCAAATGTGTGACCACCAACTCCAATAAATTCCCATCACTTATGTGGGAGCAAATTGGAGTCCTTCATTGGGGGGTGTCAAAAAAAGATTTCAACTTTTAACAAAATCTACAAAGTCTTTTAAAACTTGGGCATAGGTGGTTAGTGTACTAGCTGTCTTTTGTAAAATTTTGTTTCATGCCTTTTTCGTATCTGCATCAACATATAGGTAAACTTCACCCAAGAAGTATGGATTGTGTCATGTGTTCTTATGTCAACACCTATAACCATCGCTATCACCACACTCACAACACATAACATAAAAAAACCCAAAATGGTACATCACATTCAAACCAAAAGATTGTTCACTTCCAACAACATAAAAATCTAAGCCCAAAACATAGAAAACCAAAACACTCACATAACAAAAAAAATTGCAAAATAAAAACTATGCTCTGGAATCTCAAATCACCAAAAGTGATTTGAGGCCACACAAGATGGAATTATATCCCATGGCAAATATCTCAACCCCATTCACATGTGAACTGGTTCAAAATTAATTAATTAACTTAACTAACCCAATTTATCCTTAATTAACTAGGACCTAATTGAGCAGCTAAACTAACACATTTGACAACTATTGTGCGTTCTTATGTCAGCACCTATAACCATCATTGTCACCACACTCACAACACATAACATAAATATACCCTAAATGGTACACCACATTCAAATTGCCCCCCTTTCTGGGGTTAAAGTCCCCTTAAGTTAAATAACATTGCAAAACTTCCTTGTTAGAAATCCACAATGGATGAACACTTTGGTTCCAAGGCAAAAGGACCACTAAGGTGGGTGCAAATATGAGCCCCATCATTAATCACCTAGCTATAATCCTTCAAATCCTTAGCCAAATGTGAATTACCATGGAAAAAAATCTTAAATTAGTTATACTATGTGACTTTAGGAACCTAGGTTTATTGGGTGCACCAAAGGCAAAACCATTGGCCAACTAACACTTTTTTCATTAGTGGCATGAGACATCCCATATGCCAACCTTGAAAACACCTATCACAAATCAACATAATGGTGGTTCTTGAAGCCTGCCCACACAACATACGTCGTAGGTTAACTGGAACCATGGTTAAAGATGGTTCCATTTGGCCATCCATTTTGGGAAAATGACGTGGTGCACAATTACACACATGGTCCATCCATGTTTAACCATTTCAACCTTCTAACAACATTTTAGAAGGTAAAACCTCCAGACACATAGAATAGCACATCCTGTAGTCACATCCCAAGTAGTCAGTGTTGTTTGTTGCATGCAAACATAGTTTCCTCACTCAAACTCTTAAATCTGAAACCAATAACCACCTCCATGTATAATGGCATAACACAATGTATCCTAGTGTTGGGCAATTGCCAGATTTTCCATAACCATGGGCATAACATGTTGGAACAAGGTGGTTTGTTGTTCACATGCATGAATCCACACATTCATATCATCCAGGTTGATTATTGCCATTGCATCTCGTCAAATTGAGGCTGGTAACTTGGGCTCATGGCCAAACAAAAAGAAGTATGGTGAAAAAGATGAAAGAGAAGCTTGCTAACTAAACCTATATCTGATAGTTAGCCATGGTAATTGTAAGTCCCAATCTCGAATATGGCCCTGGTGAAGACCATATTTTCACAAAACCCACTTCATCGTCTGCACCATCCATTTACCTAACACGTTTAACTTAGGATGATCTTATGAAATCATGTGATGATTAATCAATGTTTTTTCACACAACGCTTAGAATTCCCCATGGAATTATGTACCTTGATTAATGTTGTTCCTTCATTGTTATGAGATAGCAATGGAACCAACTCCAACCACTTGGAGAAATGCTTTATCATAACCAAAACATATCAATTATGTCAAGGTGTCAAACTTAATGAGCTAGCAAAATCCAAACTCCATTGGTACCCAAACCCCATAATTGGTAAGGGCTATATAGGTGAGGTGTAGGTGCATAGAAAGATGCTTGAATTTGATCACACACCATAGAAACAAATTGTTGAACTTGCAATTGCATCTTTCATCACCAGTATTGTGTCTGGAGCAAATTGTATGTCCATTGGACCCCAAAATGGCCCAACTCCTCATGAATATGCTTCACAAGCCTCTCACATTGTTATGGGCGAAGCACAACCTTCATTTGTCCGTCTACCCACATCCGTAGGAGGGAATTACCTTCCCATTTGAACCATTTGGCCCTATGCACAACATGGTCCCTTTCCTTGGGTGTTAATCCAATTAGAACTTCATTTGCTTGCAAATATGCAATGACAAGTGCATCATCGTAAATATCTAGGGCACCATTACCCTTTGATTCCATGTCCACATCATGGGGATCCCCATCGTTCATGCTAGTTTGAGGTACATCCCCAAAAACACCCCAGTAAGGTACAAAGGTATGCAAAGGTATGCAATCCTAATTCTCCCTCCAAATCCACATCACCATGCCAATGAACCCTAATGGTATCATCCTCGTTGGAAGTTAAGTTTCGATTCAACCCATTAGCATTTCAATCAACCCTGCCAAGCTTGTGAATTATATCAAAGTCATACTCCTATAAGATATAAAATAAGTGCCCACCTAGCCAACTTTTTTATGAGTTGATTTAATTCCATAAGAAATTTCAAAGGTTGGTGATTGGTAATCAAAATGAATGGGCTACCATAAACAAATAACATTGAAATGATGAAACAACCCAAACAACTACAAGGCACTCCCCCTCATATGAGTTATATTTGGCCTTTGTTTTGTTGTTGGATTGACTAGCATATGCCACCACAAACTTTCGACCATCATCATCAAGTTGGATAAACATAACTCCCAACCTTAAAATATTCCAATTAGTGTGTAATTGGAATGGTTGTCCTTGAATGGGTCGCCTCAAAGTGGGGGCTAATGAAAGCTTGGCTTTCAATTCTTGAAAGACTTGTTCTTGTGGCTCAACCCAAATGAATTCCTAATTTCAATTTGTGTTAGTTGGGTTAAAGATTTGGTTATGCTACTAAAACCTTTCACAAACCTCTAGTAGTAATTACACAAGCCCAAAAACGTTCGTAATTGACTAACATCTATAAGTTGGGGAACTTATGTAATGGCTTCAACCTTGGCCTTTTGAACCCCCAATCCACCTAAATAAATCTTGTGACCCAAGTACTTTACTTCAGTATGAAAAAATTAGCACTTGCTTGGATGAAACTTAAGGTTATGTTTTTAAAGTTTTCCAAACACCTTTCATAAATGGTGCATATGATCTCTTGGGATCAGGTTAAAAACAGTGATGTCATCAATGTAACATTTGGTAAAACCAAGACTTGCCAACATTTCAATCCATGACCTTTTGAAATTTTGCAGGGGTATTTTTTAAAACGAAATGGAAAAAAATTCCATTGGTACAAACAATTTTTCCCATGGGGGTCAATTCCCCAAAATGCATTGTCTTGACCTTACCACCCTCCTTCAATGGCAACTAACAGTAGCTAAACTTTAAATTTAAGGTACTAAAAACCTTGGCTTGTCCAAGGGCATCAAAGATTTCCTCTAGTAAGGGCTTGGCATATTTGTTTAAATGGGTTTGTTTATTCTTCGAACAATAATCCCCACACATGTGGCTTTTAGTCCAATTGCCGAAAATGTCTTTCTTGGCTGGCATCACTATTGTTGAAGCATATTTACTTTTAGATAATTCCACCAAACTAGCATTCAGCAATTTTGTTATTCGAGCTTGAACCAAGGCTCTCTCCACTTTATTAAGCTTATAAGGTCCCCTAAAAATTGGATTATCGTCCTCTAATATGATTTGGACCTATTATCCCTTTAACTGACCTAATTTTCAAATTGAAGGCAAAACATCCACTAAAATCTCATATTATCCGTTGTGTTTCATGCACTTCACCTTTTGTAACTATTGGGCCTATCCTTGGGTCCCATGTTTTTGCAGTCACTTATACTTTAGGTTGGGATGATGGAACATCCCCAACACTCCAGGTTGAAGGCATGGCCTGTGATTGCTATGCAAAATATAGAAAGGTGCCATCATGTCCTAGCACCCCCAAATCTTCAATTTCCTCTTCCACACCCATAAATGTCCCTTGGCATCCTTGATCCCATAATTGTCAAGGATGTACTTTTCCTGTTGTAACCCCCCCCCCCCCTCCCCCGCACCACCATAGTTGACCTAGCAAAAGGTGTAACAAGTGAAAGATGGGGTGGAATGGGTGGGTGTGATTGGCCAAAATGTAATTGTTTTGCCAAGACCAAATTGAAAATCCATGTGAAGCAATTGAGATCCATAACTTGCCCCAAAATCTGCCTATGGGTTCTTTCAAAAATGCCTTGCATAATTATGGTGCTGGTGTGAACCCATGGCCCGTTCCTTTTCATTTGCATCGGGTTCTTCCATACCGAATGAATGGGAGACCCAATTCATCGTTGGACTCCCATTCCTAAATGCATGAAAATGTGAAAAATTTAAGAATGTTAATAGGGTGATCGTGGAAGGCTAACCTTATTGACCACAACCAAAGGTGGTCGATCATCATGATGAACCGCACATGAATGGCATTTTCAATCCAATATGTCATCCACCAAACATGTGGGTGACCTAAGAATGAGCTCATATGTTCATTGGATCACCTTTGGTGCTGTTAGGTTAGTCCACATCCATTGGAATTGATGATCGTGTGAATTAACTAAAACAACATCCACCTACACTGACTTGTCAATCCAAGCTTTGATCTATTGCCATTTAACCAAAATAGTTGGCAAGTAGAATCCCCCAATGGTGGAACATTCTCCAACAAATATGCATAGGTGCTTATGTGTCTATTGCAAATGTTACACAACACGAATCAATTCCTAGAATAAACCCAACTTGGGATCGAAAAGTCTTTAGCTTGTACTCGCCTATCAAAGACCTTAACATGGCCATCTAGAAATGACCAAATCAATTGGCCCAATCTTTGCCAAATCTAGTGCCCCCAACAAGGTGATGTTGCTTGGTAAGGAATGCTAATAACCTTGTATGATTGATGTTGGTAACAAGTGGGGATACCTTTGTTGCAACATCATGACATGCCACATGGAAGTTTGTTTGGTTTATGGATCCTTTTCCACATAATGGTATCTCCAAACTAGGATGTTTGATTGTAACATTATAGTTAATCTAGAATTAATGCCTCCTAATAGCTCAAGTAGGCATATCCCATTCTTGGGAATATCCCACTCAATAACCTTGGTATCCAATGGGCTTAAACTTGGAGGCCCATTACGAAGGTTCACTAGTGACTATGGGCTTGGTGATGACAGATTGTGCCAAGCTTGATGAATATAATGATTGGTCGATGCCTAGAATTCAATCAATATGCCCCATGGTGGCCTAGGATCCAATGGAAAAACTAGAATGATTAGCATCCCTTGTGGCTCTACCATTACCAATTCACCATTTGGAGGTGCATCCTAGTCATGGACATTACCTTCCAACAATTCAAATCGATGTGGGAGGCTTGAAAATCCAACCAATATAGTTGACTTATTAGATTTTCCTATTTGCCCCCAAGTGAATCTCACTGGCAAATGAAGCCTTGTGACGAGCTCATGTTTGCCATCTTGCACTACTACAAATCATGACCTTTTAGATGGTCTAATTTGACCAAAATGTTTGTTTTAATTAATGGGTTGGGGCATGAAGAACATGTGTTAATTTTGAATAGTACATTTGATTAAAGTGGCATTTTTGACTAGGTGTTAATCGGTCATTTAATCAAAATGGACAAATAAAAGAAAAAGGTTAGTCAAAATGACCATGCCTTTGTCAAATTGAACATACTAATTTGACATTATTTAAGTAGGTTTAGGTCAAAGCTACTTACATACTTAACATAATTAATTAACCTATTATAACTAGCCTACTAGTTTATTAATTAAGCCTATGTTACCTACCTAACATAATTTGTAGTTTATTAATAAAACTTAGGTACTTACTACATACCTAACTTAATAATTTAAGTTGCTAAATAGCCAAATTAAGCCTAACAAGGTACATAATTGTTTAAAGGCCTAGTTCTAGGCTAGTTAAATAGGTCAAATATACCTCCCTTATCAACCTACTTACCTACCTACTTCCCTATTAGCTATCTACCTCCCTACCTTTTTACCTACCTTCTTACCTACCTACCTACCTCTTCCCTACTTACCTAACTACTTACTTACATATTCTAACAACCTACTTACATACCTACCTGCACATATTTATTTACTTACTGTCGCAACCTCACTTTGAGGGAGTTGTGAGGTCGCCATTCACACACTCCCGAAAATGGGACTTGGGAGTCCTGTGGGACTCCCGAAAACTCAGAGCGTGATTGCAAGGGCCAAAACACCTTGCATTGGGGCGTTCTTGGTACTGTTGAAAAGGTCTTGAAGTGTAAATGTCCAAAATGGCCTCGCATGAGCCGTTTGGACATCTGCAGCACAAGTTATGGTCGAAAGAAGG
>Ga0116227_10008604_pt1 | contig 19136 bp, 17 predicted proteins | sample S1TSphgellanicum_FD_89693 | JGI IMG/M metagenome (GOLD analysis project Ga0116227, IMG submission 89693) | Host-associated microbial communities from peat moss isolated from Minnesota, USA - S1T2_Fb - Sphagnum magellanicum MG | ecosystem: Host-associated > Plants > Peat moss > Unclassified... | reverse complement strand
TACCCCCGTAAATTTACCCCCCAAAACCCCCCCAACCAACCCCAAAAAAAAAAATAAAAAAAAAAAATAGCCAAAAAAAAAAAAAAAAGGTAATGGCAAAGATTGCCAAGAACCATGACCAAAAGACTAGGAAGGCAATCACAACCAAAAATGGGATATAAAAAGGTGATTGTAGTGAACACCAATAATCATAACCAAGAAACCAACAAGGTAGTTGCAACCAAGAAGGACCGTGACGATAATGAATGTTAAAACCTTAATTAAAAAACCAACAAAACAAGCACAACCAAAAGATTAAAAAAGAAGGCAACAATGATGAACACCAAAAACCATGACTAGGAGACCAACAAGACAATCGTGACTAAGAATAGCAAATAGGAAAACAATGACATTGAATGTCAAGAACCATCACCAAGAGACCAACAAGGTGATCACGACTAAAAGGAGTAGAGAAAACAACGATGACAATGTAATTGAAAAGAAAAAAACACACGAAGAAAGAGAATAAATATTTACCTATGAAAAAGATATGGACCAATGTGAAAAATGAAGCTCAAAAAGATGATCCATCATGAAAAATGCCACAAGAAAACCAATGTGTGTTTGTTTGTTTATTTTTTAAATGAAAATAAGAGCACAATACTAACCACAAACAAAGATGAGAAAGAAAGAAAACAAAAAGACAATCAAAATGAAAAGAAAGTAAAAGACCATAAAACCACATTGCCTTAAACCATCCCCCTCCCCCCAAACCGTAAACCAAGGATTAAAACTAATTATTTTTTTAAAAAATAATTCAATTTCAATTTTTTAAATACTTAGGAATTAGACTTGGGTTTTGTTCCACTTTTTTTGAAACCTTAGAATTAAAGGTCAATATTCAACTTGATTCTTGGAACCTAACCTAACCCCATTTTTAGTTCCAACCCAATTATATAAAAAAGACCAAATTTTCTTTTAAGTTCTAGGTACTTAGAATCAAAACCACCCCCAATAATTAATTTGTTCAAGTATTTACATAACACTAGTTTAAAACTAGATCAAGGTCTTCAAATCCCAATTTAATTTTCTCAACATTTATTTAAGAAGGTTTAGGTGTTAATTCATTTAAACCAATGGACAAAGTGTCACATGATGGTACCTCTTGCATGATGTCATGCTTAACATGGGTTATAAGGTGCCCCACATCTCCATATTTCATATGATTTGTAAAATCCCTTAATGTTTATAGGGATGTTTCATAGGATTGCAAGGTGCGCCACATCTCCATATTTCATACAATTTGTAAAGTCCCTTAATGTTTATAGGGATGTTTCATAGAATTATAAGATGCCCCACATCTCCATATTTCATATGAGTTATAAAGTCCGTTAATGTTTATAGGGTTGTAAGGTGCCCCACAACTTAATTATTCATATGGATCATAAGGTCATTTGGCCATTATTTCAAATGTAAGGTGTAATGATTTTGGCATTAGCCCAAATTTGCTTATCAAACCCAATGACAAGGGGAATTTTCAAACTCTTAATATTTTTGTGTGCTCTACCCTTTCGAGTTTGGGTCTAGGCAATGCTCTTTACCAAGGTCCATGACCACCTTTGATTTGGGAACATCCTAGTTAATTGTTGGTGAAAAGAACTCCAATGGAAATTTGGATAAAAAGTGTAATACAAGAAATCATGCAAAGAAAGTTATCCTATAACTTGGTGAAACATTATTTTTCCCTATTTTTACAAAAAGAAACAATAGAGAGTGTTTTCATTCAGCTAGAGGTTTAGAATCTAAAGAAGTTTTTTAAAAAAACCCTATATTTAATGCCAATTTTTTTAAATTATTATTTTGATTATCAAAGTGGATTTTTTAAAGTACAATAACTATTCAACATCTAAGTGTTGAACTTGAAAGAATCTTATGATACATCAATTTTAAATTTGGGCAAACAAATGAATCACCTTCTTGTTTTGCCCAATGTAATAATTGGTTATTGGCTACAAAATTGGTGGTATTTTGTGAATTAATTTATGAGGATATTACATATACACCCCAAAGTTATAATTTTCCTTTTGGTTGTTTAATGATATTATGTTTTGTTTTGTTTTGTTGGTCTTTGCAATTTATACAATTTGAGTTGGTTTGTTCATTGAAAGAATTATTTTAAAACTTTAATTAATTTCTAACGAGGACAAATTATTCATAATTCAAGATCTCCCCCACCTTCTAGGTTAAAAATTGTGAAATTGTCTCTAAGAAATCTTGATCATCAAGGGCTTTCCAATAGCTCCAAGATTTTGCCCCAATGTCATTAAAAATTTTAGTTTTGATCTTGTTGAATTTTCTTTGACAAAATTCTTCAATGTTCAATAACTCTTGCACCATAGATCTAAACATTATGAAGCCACATTGGTGGAACCTTACTCATTGAACAATTCTTAATAGTACCAAGGGCATTACAAGAGACATTGAAGTTTGGGAGATCTAAAAATGACAAACAAACAAAACAACAAATTACCTTCCTTAGTAGATATATGTTTTGCTTGTTGTATGAACTTGAAGTCAATGTGATCCATTTATAAAAATTGTATAAGATAAAAAAAAAGCAATGTTGATGGGCTTGTAGGCACACATTTTGTTAGAAAAGTTCATTTTCTATGTTTATTTGACATTATATGCCATCATAGGGTATGTATTTTTCCAACAAAAAGAGCTTGGACTATCTCATATACTTTGTCTTTGATTTGACTTTTCATATTCTTTCAAATTTCCATCCATTGAAATTTTTATCTTCATGAAAATTTATGTTTGCCCTATCTTCCAATGAACTTCTTCAAACATGATTATTGACAATGGATTTGACAAATGATAAGGAATATGACACTTAAACAGTTTAAGACATTCAAAAAAATTATGTATGGTTGTAATTCCAACATTGAGGGAAAATCATGCAAATGAGCAATGAAGCTCAAATTATGTAATGAATGCTCTCAAGTAGTTTTGGAGTACAACATCAACCATGTATTTTCACAACTCTATTAAAAGAATGTCTAAGCAGACACATTTTTTGATTGCTAAATGTTTATTCTATTAGTTTTACCAAATCAAAAATCCATTTGGTGCATCAATATTGAGAAAAGTAATGAAGAGTTGAACATTTGGTCTTTACATTTGATTACACATAATTAAAGTCAAATTGACATGAAATTTTTTTGCACCTTATCAAAAATAAAAAAGTTTCGAGATTGAAATATGTCTTTGAGTGAGATCTAAAATATCACTCCACCATTCCGCATCCAAGAAAACCATGAACATCCAACTAGTATCACATAAATTTGAAGGTGTCAAGTACTAACCTCCAAGATATCATTGCATAATATCTAGATGATAAAGCATATGCATTTAAGATACTATGCCTAGCATGAAAAAATGTCATTTGCATGCCACACTTATAAAATCTAAGTACATATTTATGTAAGAACCATTTGATAAGGAATTGATTTGCAACACTTCCATTCCATGGGTCATCAAATTACTTCACGCAACTTATTATTTATCAAGTTTAATGGTCTTGCTTCCACTTAATAATAAACACACTTTGTGAAAAATATTTCCAACCATGCCAATTGTGTTCTAGTGCACCAACTTCTCAATGTGCTATTTAGGTTTCAATTTTCTTTTAAAACAAAGGATGATGCTTATCAACATGGTTTTTGTGTAGCATGACAATATGAGTCTTTAATATACATAAACAATGATTGACATTGTAAATGAGAAGTGAATTTCTAAATGAATTATCAATATATTCTCAAAAGAACTCAAAATCCGAATGGTCTAATCTTTATTTTCATATGCAAAAACACATTCAATGTTAAATAAAACACATATCAATTTTAGATTGTCTTGTTTTTTGAAGTCACATGTATATTTGCCAATATGAGCAACTAGAATATATAATATCAACAATATGAACCCAATTCACTTCAATTAAATGCACAAATATGTGTTTGTACAAATCTTCAAAATGGTACGATAATACTTCTAATAAATTGCATATGCCTTATCGAAGCAATAAAAGAACAAAAAAATTGTTGTTTTATTAGGTGAATTGTTTGCATTGCATAAGCAATATGCCATTTAGATCCATGACCTCAACAAGGATATTTGCTAACAAGGTTGGAAAACTTTGCATTTTAATGTATTCAGACATATAATGGCATAGAGTCATCTTTCTAGCATCCAATCTTACAATATGTAGAAAAAGCTTGAACAATACCAATGAGCTTATATAACCATTCATTGCAAAGAAACAGTAGATCCCATTCATTCCAAACTCATTTTGAAGCATTGTGTAATTGACTAGCGTATTGACAACACATTCTTTCATCAATCCTAGAATTTAAAACATAAATTAAATGTTTTGGAACGCAATTGAAACAGAACACCATTTCTTCAAAGATCAAAATTGTTCTGGAGGGAGTTGGCAGAGGGAGAAGCTTTAATTCATTAACTGGATTTGTATGCATTGAATAAAATGAGATTTCTAGGACCTGATGCATCAGAACAGAGTCAATTCAAGTTCATAGTGCATGTGATGTATCACGAGTCAAGGAGGAGGTCTCACAGAGAAACATAATAAGATAAAGCCTCAAACTTGACTTACTGCAGTACAAATATGTATTCTTGTCCACAATCCTCTTCTCATGCCTTCACCCATCGAATTGTCCCTGACCAGATGTGTAAACTGCACAGATACAATCACAGTGCATCTCCACTTTGGATACCGTAATTGAAAAACACATTTCTTTCAAACAACTACCGAAGCATGCCAGGAAGGCAAAATAGTTCTATTAGCACCCTAAGTTCTGGGGTTCACTGAGCTTCACTGGACAAGGTTACTTCAACCTAGAAAAGTAGACCATATCCTGGGCTCACTATTTGGTATTTGCAAGCTGTTCAGTGACGGGTTACGTTACTGAAACGCTTGTCCAAATATCCATGTATCTTTGGCATTCCCTTATAGTTCTCAATTTACAACAACTGAGCTAGTTTGCATGACAGTGTGCCTAAAGAATTTCAAATCATTGAAGCCCTCTCCTGGTTTAGAGTCTCTGGCAGTGGTACAGCTGTTATGATCAAACTTTTTTGAAGCCTGCAAAATGGGTTAGTAGTTAGTATGACTGTTCTTCTATTATGTTTGCTGGTTACAAGTGTGCAAGACTTCCCATTGTGACCATTTTGGGGAAAAGGAGCTCAAAGTAGAAGTCTTCAGTGAAACAAGGCATCTGCCTGAAACCAATAATTAGGGCAAGAATGTTCGTTCAACTCTAAATTCGATGTAGAAGGATGGCTTCCCCAAATTTGACATGCAAAGAGTGGCTTGCCTGCAATCAACAAGCCTAAAATTAAAGCCTTATCAACCACATGTAAACTCAAACTAAGTCAACTGGTTCCACCAATAAAAAGAATATCACTTGTCACATGCTACTTGTAACCCATAATGCATGTGCTAGCCTAATAAGACATGGTAGCAAACCTTTTACCACTACACATAACTCTTGTGTTAGAAAAGGACCAATATTAAGGAACCTAAGGAAGGTATCTGGGAACACATTGAGAATCCCTTTCTGAACTTTGGTGGAGACAAAAATACCTTGAAAGCAACTATGTGGGCAAGAGGAAGTCCAGGGTGGCCTGGTGAAGCACAAAGTGCCAGATCACCAATCAAATCAAGAAGCTTGTGTCGGCATGGCTCGTCACCAAAACGAAGGGGGGGATTCAACCAGCCTTTGTCTTTACTGTACCCAAATTACCATAAAGCAAGATCAAGATTGCTTATAAATACCCTCAAATTTGACCAGTAAGGAACAAAATGCACTAAAGCTTCAACAAGGGCCTTCCAATACTGACAATTTGAAGATCATCATATTATATGCTGGCTGACAGATTCTTCTGATTATTAGTACTTGAAGGCCACTAGGGAATTTGGTAGCAATTACACCCAGATATCAGATAAGAGTTGAGCATAGATATGCATAATAGGAGGGAATATTGCAGGCTGGAGCAACTAATGAATGGCAGTCATCATCTCACATCGTCAACAACATTAGGTTGGGTGCAGGGGTTCTGAGAAAACACATTTTGAGACAATTACATTACTCAATGTACCTGCAGACAAGAGCATTCTCAAGGGAGCCTCCTTTGATAAGACCAGCAGCACGAAGCTGCTCAATCTGCATACATCCATGAACCCATCCATCCATGCATGCATGCATCCACCTGATCATGCATTGCAATCATGCAATCAACATTGAATAAATAAGGAAAAAGTAAACAAATTCAGACAACTCTTCCACACATGAACCATGATCAAAAAAATAATGGAAGATAATTGCAAGACAATAGCACTGACAGTCATATCTACTAGCAATCACATTTCCACATTGGCCAGGCAAACACCTTCTTACATTCACAAATATGACTGACTGCATGCAGTCATCATGCATTTTAACCATGAAAACTTCTATTTTTCAAAAGTCTTCTCTGACCATTGGGAATGAATTTCAGCTGCACAAAGAATCAGAGTTAAATCAAAATGAAATCTCTCCAGAGATCTGACTCTAGGCTCAGAAGACTACAATAACACTTCAGTTTTCATTCTCTTGGCTACAATTTTCCTTGCATCTCTTATAGCAAGAAATTGGGATGAATCCAACCTGTTCATAAATGCCAAAAGTGCGTGCTGGAGCCACTTCATGCTTATAAGATGCAGGACCCTCAGGTATCCATGTAAACCATTGTGTTCCTATTGCGGGTACCTACAGGGCTCAAATGTTCACTGCAAAAACTTAGGCCTCAGAAACGGAGAAGGAAAGCAATCATATGTGGCCAACTCTACCCAAAAATGGTACATATATATCCTTATGTTCAGTACACAATCACTATACTTGCAAAAAACCACAGTCTAGTATTGAGAAAATCAGCCATACATCATACCCCCATGTTGCCTGTATACAAGTTTAAACATATACTACAATGCTCAGAATACTACTAGCATCCTCCTCCAGATTATGGAATTACCAATGCACATTGTAAAATCAATAGATGAAAAACTACATGTTCATGTCTCTTAGACACTTAGTACATATTCTGGATAGCCCTCTGTCTGGACCATCAACAATTTAGCACAGAAAATGAAACACAAAAGAGATTTTACCTGAGGAAAGTCGATTCCATAAGTGAGCCGGGTGGATGGTGCAGGAAAGGCTGCTATAAAAGAATCACCCTGAATGGATGTGATAGGTTCTTCAATCACAAGCACCTCTCTGTCTACAGGCAAACCTTCACTGTTGGATGCCACTACTAGACCAGATTCCTCAATGGCCTGCACCCACTCCCTTGCTGATCCATCCAGCAATGGAACCTGACAAAAAGCGAAGACAGTAAAAGAACAGTACATGGGTCGTGTGGCTTTATCAATCTAGCCATTGTCTACTGTCAAAGTTCATCTATTAGCTCTGACTTAGTGTATTAGGGCAACCCACTGGTACTGCCTCTTAATCAGGCACCTGAATAAAGAGCAGTTGCACCAGCTAGCAAAAAAAACCAGTAAGTTCCTGGCTTTAATCACTAAAGGAAGTGCAGAACTCAATGAAGCAGAGTGGCAGTGGAAGTACACAGAAACATGTTGGTTTTCCATTATACTCCAGGAAATTTCGGCCTAACTTCCAACTGCTAAGATAAAAACTATCCCCATTCCATATGTAATGACTTTGGAAGTACCTCTTGAATGTAACTGCACAGAAATGGACAAAAACCATTTGGAGGAAGCCAAGGTAAACAGCACCCTTGGAGAAAGAGAGAGCTCAATGTCAGGGAGAAAGAAACAAAAACCAGCAAAATGAGAAGAAGTGATAAGAGGAGCCACATGAATCATAGCCTAGCTATGATCATCAGAACACCAGGAATAGACTAGTCTTCCATGTAGAGCAACTCCACATCCACTACATGCGCAAGAAATATCCTAAACACATTGTGCAGGGGCTTGAATTCTACTGTTTATCACTAACATTCTGGGACTAGGTGCTATAGGAATGCCCATTTACTGAAGGCTTAGGATTTGGGACTGATGAGAACAACAAGGGCGGGAAGAATAAACGAGCCAACCTCATTGCCATCAATGTCAATTTGGCAGTTGTCAACTCCAAGCCCCTCCAGTGCTGACAACAAATGCTCAACAGTTCGTACAATTGCTGGTCCTTCCCCCAAACATGTACTCAACCTGGAATCCCGTACATTCTTCACAGATGCAGGAACTCTGAAACTTTGTCCCCCCGCTTCATTGCCCTTCTGAAAGAACCTTCCTTCATTTGCTCTAGCTGGTACGAGTCTAACTACTGCAGACTCTCCAGAATGCAAGCCCACTCCCACACGAGTTACTGGCTTCAATAATGTTTGTTGAGGTTGATTTGTCTGCAGCTTTCACATAAATACTTGTTTCAATACAAGAGGTTCAAATTCAACTGCATAAATAGTCACAGACTGCTGTAATCACCTACTGAAACCTTGCCTTCATATAAGCAAAAACCCTAAATCCTAACCATAAAAACTAAAATTTCCAATAACATGACTGAATTCTTCAGGAGCACGCATATGAAGATAGAGCAACAGGTCAGATTTTCATGAAGATTTCACATGATAAAAACTAGAAAGATGATGACCATTGTAGATATTAGAAAACCTATTCACATCCAGACTAGAAAGATCAAATTACATGCAAACAAGTGAGGGGTGGGACAAAGTGGAACAGAGAAAGTGTAGATGGTTCAAATTACAGAATGGGGGAAGAAGATCTGGCACCTGGCACAGGCAGGCAGCAAAACGCATTGACCGGTTGAGCAGAACCATCACGGCTGGCCTCATGAAAGTCAAGAGTCTGGGGTAGAATGTGAAGGCTCACAAAGTTGGAAACAAAACGATGAGAGGAGATAATTTGCTCATATTCTCAGGGATTGCCAAGCACTTCCAGAAAAAACAAAAATACATAGAGAGAATGGTGTACAATCGAGAAGATCACCTGACTGGATTCCTAGGGCTTGTCTTCTTTTGCTTTAATAGACGGATCAGATCGTGTGCTCCGCTTGACTAGGGTTAGGGTTTTGTCTCTGGATCGAGCTCTTCTTATATTCTTCGTGAGCGCGCCTTTGACTGTTCGGATTTGCTCCCCAATATGCAGAAATATGCAGTGCTCTCCAGTTCCTCCAACAATGCAGTAGCCCTCTTCAAGTCTTCTTCTTGTAAGTGTTATGCACCATAAAACCCAAAAGAGAAAATGCTTTATCATCTTCCTTCCAAACCTTCTTATTGTGGTTTATTAATTTTCTCTGTCAATTCCACTTTTTGTTGTGTTAGATTTCTCTGTGTGTTTTGCACCATAATACTGATTACAAACTGGACAATTTTTATATGTGCTAGACTTGTATGAGATGGTGCTATAACAATTCTTCCAGTCTCTCTTTGCTCTATGAACTTCAATGATTTCTCAGTTTGGGGAAATGAGACCTGTGCACAAAGAGTTCTCTTTTTTTTCCTTTGGGTAAAATCTTTTTGGGTTGGATCTGAGAAATGCTCTCTATCTAAGGAGCTATGCAAGATGGATTGTGCAGCATGGTTCTTATACAAGAGTGCAACATCAAATGGCTGTCCTCAAAGTTGATATGTATACTTTTGCAGTTCCATTGCTGTTGTATTTCAAGGTAGAGGACAACAAGTAATGAAGGATTATTTGAGTGTTTCTGCTCATACTTTTTTCCGGCAGTAGCAGCAGCATATGTGAAGATCTATATGTTACACAGATGTTTGTTATCAAGCCCTCTTTTTAAAAGTTCCCACCATTTTGATGAATAATGTTGCCACAATATTTCTTGTAAGCTTAGGAAAAATAAATTTGCCATTTGGTAATCAACTTGCCAACAAAAATACTTGTAGGGTTTAGGGTATCTTTCATTTTGTGTTCAAACCTGTGCGCCTTCAGAGAATAACAGTTATGTAAATAGTACCATATCTTATTGAAAAATGAACCCCCTCTCCTGTACCAATTGCTCACAACATTCTCTCAAAATGCATTGAGCATACATTATAGAATTGACTAATGGTATATATGCCAAAAGCTCCATATTTATGTTTGAAGGATGTGCTCATAATTGAAATCCTAACAAAATTAAAAATTGAATGTTTCTAGGGAGAAGAATACAAGGATCAGGAGGGTCAGGGCAAGACATGGTGCAATTCACAGACAAGGTAGTGTTGATGCCAGGATTTGTGAACATAATGCTGTGGACTGGGAGGAGGAATACAAGAATGCAACAAGTGGTGTGTCTGGAGGCAAATCAGAAGATGAAGAACAAGAAGGAGAAGGAGAACAAGAAGAAGCCCAAGATTGTGAAGTTGAGGCAGGAGGAATTGGGGGAGGTTTTGAGATGGTCAGGATCTGGAGAACAGATTCTGGAAAATGTAGGTGGGCCACCCACGTGGATGACAAGAGTCGCAGTGTCGCTAGCAGGTGCAGTGGTGTTTTACAACTACAACACTCTGGCCGCGGCCATAGCGTCATTGTACTGGGCATGGGATCCCATCTGGACCATGGCTCTGTCCAATTCTCTGCTTCGGTTGCGCTATCCATATGCAGGTATCTGGAAGGCTCGTGTTTTGGATGCCAATCTCAGAATGCCACAACAACCAGTTACACCACAGGGCCTGGATTTGTTCCAAGAGGTGTTTGAGGCCCGACCTGCTGTTCAACCTCTTCTTCATCTCATCATTGGCGACGAAAGCTCAGCCACTCTTGAGGTATGATGCCTGAGATCTATCTCAGTTTCCAGGAATCGTAAACCTAATAAGCTCTAGGAGTTCATCCTCTAGTTGGAAACTCTGATTGCTACTGCTTGTTTGATTTTTGGTTTTACATCTGGAAATGGGTGTTTTGCATTCAGAAAATGAAGAAGATATCCTGTCCAGAACTTCAACTGCAGTTCTGAAATAAGGGAGGGTATACAACTTCTAAGGTCTTCAAAGATCTCATGGTGAATTACCCTATTGTTTTTGTGTGTGTGAAGATGAGAGTAAAGGTGCCTGCAAAGGCAAACATGGTGCAAGTTGGGGAGCCAGTGGAGGTGCTTGTTGTATCTGATGAGAGGAGTTTATCACGATTCATTGCTGTGCATGATGTCTATCTTCCAAACAAGCGGATTTGGATGTCGGATTCTCCTTGTGTTGAAAGAGAAGCTTTTGAATACATAAGCGAGAGTTTATCTTTCTCTTCCATGCAGCCAGCAGCTTCACAGGTATCATCATATTATCATTCCCATTCTGGGCATGGAAGAATGCCTAAATTCTGCACCCAAGTTTTGCATGCATTGTTTCAGGACTCCCAGAACTTTTATGGGGCCCCCATGCTAATGTGTCTCCTTCCTGCCCCAGTGCTTGAGCAGTGGTTTGATTTGTGCAGAAACGGACTTGGTTTCAAACTGCGAAGGCTGATTATGATGACATTGGCTACAAAAGCTTGCCACCAAAGAGACAAACTCCAGCTTCAGACAAGTTGCCAGCCTCAATTGAGTTACAATTGAGTGAGGAGAGGTATCAGAGAATGATGGATCTTGATGACACTTTGCGTGTTGCTGGTTCAAGGAAACTTAGGCAGATATCCACATTTGATGGGTCAAAATTTGAAAGATTAGTGGACCAAGAAAAGGTGTATCCTTCACCCAGGCAATTGGGGCAGGTTGAAACTGATGACAGGACATTTGGAAGAAGGCTGGAAGACAGAGATTTTCTTGCATCAAGGCCTCCATTGCAGAGACGAGAGAAGAAAGTTGAGAGGTTATTGGATGAGGACGATTTGTAAGCCAACTTTGCATATAGGCAGGTACTTCTGTCTCAGATCTGTATTGCTGTTAATCACTGATTTTCCAAATGTATTTGGATTTTAGATAAGGCATGATGTGCAACAAATCACAAATTGATAGCATCACCTTTGTTGCAAAATGATGTACAATACATAGGTGTTTTGTGTATAATAGAAAATCTACACCACACAAAATCCCGTGCATGAGGGTCGAGAAATAGAATACCTGTCGCCCATGTATATATATCACTTCAAACCTGCTGATCTGCTAAAGACTAGTCTTTTTATGTTCTAACTCTGTGAGTGTTCTCGTGGTCCTCATAAGAACACATCAGAGTCTGGCAATATGATGAAATTCATCGGTATTTATGCTCAGTGTACTTCTGATTTTTAAGAAATCTTGTGCATGTTTCTTTAAAGGAAAATGAAGGTGTGTGAAGTCATTTTTGCAACATAGCATTAGAAGTATGCAGCTAATTGTTGGTATCACATGTATTGACAAGCATTGAAGTGTAGGGTAAAGCTGTAGGGTTGGGGCCTTCCCAAAATAAAGGGGCCTTGGACAAGGTGATAGCCAAGTTAGGACTCACATTTTGGGAATGTCTCCCACTTGTTGGCTTTACCCATTGTAAAGCATGAGGTGAATGTTGTCACGAACTTAAACATACCAAGATTACAAGGCATAGGAGGTGGGACTCTTACACCTAGTACTTAAGAATCAGTGGGATCTTAAACCTATGGATAAGCATAATTTCTCTCCCACCCTTAAGGAGTAGGTGTAAGATCCCTCCTCTTTTGTAGGAGGGATATTCATGGATATAAGGTACGCTCCAAATATGCAAGGAAATTTCTTTGAGTGCTTTGCAAGATTGTGAAGTGTTGCATTGTATGTGGGTAGTTCTCTTACAATTGGATACTTTGTGAATGACATTCAAGGTTATATGACCCATGTTGGGTGGTTATTAGAAAGGTGTAACCCACAAAAGGGAGCTTGATAATACATACAGATTTTGTGGTTTTACATTGCAAAATAAAAAATCTTGTAGTAATCTTATTATTTAATTATTTATGTTATTAGTTACAAAATTATCATCTTTCGTTACAAAAATTAAAATGAGGATAGAAATATGGGATAAAATTTTTAGGTGCAAGTTTTTTCTACTTTTTTCTACCTATTTATTTTGTTTGACTTACATTCCTAAATGTTTATTTAAATTTATTTTGGAGAAATTTGATTGATATCCCATGGGGTAAATTTTTATTGCATCATGTGTCACAATAAAAATTCATTCGAACATAAAAATTTAATGTTTTACATTATTTCAAAGATTTGATTCAAATATTCAAATTATTAAAAATTGGGAACATGGTTATACATCATTTGTTCTCATTGTTCATTAAATTAGTTGCATTTAGTCACAAGCAACGATATGTATATGATGAGTCAAAAGATGAAAGTATTTCATTGATTTTTTTTTCATCCAAAATTTTTTATTGTTTGTAATTAGTGTCACATGCAACTTGTCCAACATGATTATAAAGATTTTAGTTGTAAATGTCATTTACATTTAAAAATTTGTTGCAGGGACCAATTGCAAAATGATCATTTTTTATTAATGTATGTTCATTGAACCAATGTCATTGAGATCACACAGGTGTTGTACACAATTTGCTTACACAACCCCTAGCCAAAATGAACCAACACTCACAATTGCACCATCCATTGGATGTCCATTTATGACTCAGTAGTTAATGAACTTCAATTGAATTAAATATATATGGTTTCACCTTGGTAACCCATTCTATAAGAAATAGGTCTTACGCATAGATAAATAGGTAAGAAAAGGGATAATTACAAAGTAAAAAGATAATATATACCAAGTAAGGCATATTTTTTACTATTAACCCAATTAGTAGGTAATAAAAATAGCAAATTAACCACCATGGTTAAGCTAAGGATCTTGAACTCAATAAAGAGTTGCATTTTAAGGATTAACATCCATCCTTAATGGTGCATTAGTGGGTGTTAGTTCTTTCTGGCCCACAACCCCCACCTGAAAATTTGATTAAAAATGGTCAAATGTTTTTCTTTATATTGTGAAGGGTTGGGGGGAAGGGGGAAACAGAACAAAATAATCCTTGTTGTTTCTTACATTATTTTTGCAAACGGGTATTTTCAGACTAAATTATGAAAAGTAATTTTTTTAATCTATTTTCTTTAACCAAGATAAATTTGTGTACCTACTTGATTAATGTTTATTTTTTCCATTTTTTTTTTTTGGTCAAAATCATGATTTATGTTGTAAAATGCATTTTTTAAACCTGAAAAAACATGTTTGTCCCAAGTTTTCCAATACATTAGATAAAAAAGAAAACTTAGTAAACTTTAATCATTTCCCCATTAATAAAATTGCCTCATTTCTATTTTTTAAAAGAAAGGAAATGAAAAAAATGCATAAAGGAAATTAAAATAAAACAAAAAAATGATAGAAAAATAAATCAAACATTGATTGTTTCACCGTTTTTTTTTCTTTTCAATTTTCACCTTTTTTGGGTGGAGAATTAGAAAGTGGATGGCCAAGCCATAAACCTTTGTTGACCAAAAACCTATGGAACCGAATTACAAAAATTAGTGATAATTGATGATTACATGCAACATGCCCTAATGCCTTGGCCAATTCAACATTAATTATATGTTTTTTTAAATGTTGAAATTTCCAAAAAAATATTTGTTCCAAATCACAAAATATTGTGAGGGAAAATATTCAATTTTTTAAAATATTTTGTTCTTTGAAATGAATATTTCAAAATTAATTAGTTATTTGACGTACATGGGTTAAATGGCCAAGGTACTAGTGTATACTCAACCGTGGCTTCATTTGTAAGGACTAAAGACCAAAGGAACTAAAAGAAGGGTAGAAAGATAGGACGAGATTCAAGGTCCCATTCTTATATCAAATGTCAAATTTTATTTCCTTGACAAATTTTGCACTCAAAACTGTTTGTTGTAAAATTTGAAAAAAAATCAAACCAGCTAAAAAATCATAACATTTCTAAACATGTTTGAAGTAGGTACCCCATTATATACAAGGATTTTTAAATTATTTAAAAAAATATTTTGAATAACCAAATTTGACTAATTTAAAATGAAAATTTAAAATTAATTAATCCTTGTATATTATGTGTCAAAACAACCTAGGTATCATGGCATACAATGTGATAAAATGAAGGGTGGTTTTTTAGGCCACTAGTTTTTTTTATTAAATAGTGACACATGCCATATTTTTACAAAATGCCTTAAAAAGAAAAACAAAAAAAAATAAAAATTGTTTGGAAGTTGAAGCCTAAGGTACTTATGTCATGCCTACTAATAAACACTTATAGGCTAGGTGGCTATCTCATGTCCCTTTCATTTTTTTTGTTTTTTCTCTCAATTTTTTTTTTCGTTATATGTTAATTTTTCATCCGTTGCAATCTGTGGAACCCTCATGCCATCATCAAGGAAATCAACAACAATGTTTAGGGAAGGGGTGAAAAAAAGACAAGAAACTTAAGGTGAAAAGAAAATAGTGCTCAGAGGTGAGGTAAAGGCGAAAAACATAAGGTTGGGGAGGAAGCATGAACATGTGGGAAGGAGGTTGGGAACTTAAAAAAAAGGTTTGGCCATTAATGTTGTGGGCAAATGTAATAAAGGGAGGCGGAGAAGGGGGGCCAGACTTTAACACTATCGCCAATACCAAGATCAGAAGCAACAGGTGGGGCCAAGGAGGAGTTCTTGGTAATAATAATTTTTTTTCTTTTGTTATTTAAGAAACATTGTTAGGAAAAAGAATATAAGGGCACTATTTAATGAACTGAAATATTTCTTTCACATTGTAAACTTTCCTTTTCATAATTTTTTCTTTCCAACCTTGAAACAAGCCATTACTTTACCATCAAAAAAGGTAGGTAGGCATCCTAAGTAAGGGAAAAGCCAAATTATTGACGTCATGGTTTTCCCTCCTCTATAAGTTCCATTAGTTTTTAACATTCTTGTAGAAGCAATTAAATTTGGTCCTCTTGGAAGCGCATTAGTACTAGTGGCTTCCTTTAATAACCTGATGGGTTCATCATAACACAGTCCTCAGGGGTTAAAAGGAAAGTAGCGTGCGACGGAAGGCGGAAGTGGGGAAAGTTGTTACAATTGTTATAATGCAACCTAATATATTTAAAGAATGGGTGATAATGGCATTATATATGTAAGTTGAATCAAGTCGTCGAGTGGGCAAAAGGGCAGCTCTTAGTATGGAAATTGGAACTAGGGTTGGGAATCTTGTTTTTTCTTAGCCCCACACATTACAATTATTGTCCAATTTGATTACATTTATATTTATATTTAATTTTAATTACATTTGGCCATTTTAAGTTTGCAAGTGATTTGTGACATTAATTAATGGTTGATATTTTTCATAATTGTTATGTTCATTATGTTGTTCATTTATGAATATAATTTGAACCTTTTTTTTAAATTATTAAATTGTTGACATGGAAATTGATGTATTTTTTTATTTTATTTACGTAATGCATTATGATAGGTTAATGATTTTTTTTACATTTCTTCAACTATTAACATGGTACATGAGTTCAACCATCAACTTTTAACATGTTGAAACCATTACTTAGGAATTATATTCTACACTTATTATAATTCATTAAAACACATGTAATAATTAAAAACCCCACATTCATATTGGAATGAATTGACGATTTTTTCCACATTTTTTCAATTATCAAAATTGAACCACTCATTTTTAATATGTTAAAACCATTACTCATAAATTGCATCTTGCACTTATTATAATATTTTAAAACAGATGCAACTTAATATTTTGTAATTATACTTGAATGGTTCAATGAATTTTTTTACATTTTTTGAACTATTAACATTTTTGTGGCATGTGCCATTGACCCAAGTGTTACCACGTCCTCAACAGATTTTTCCTTCCAAATCTTAGTTTTTTGGAATTTATTTGAATTTTCAATGACATAAATCACTTTTAAATCAATATCTTCCACATTCTATATCCAAATCTTACCAAGTAAATTCCATTAAATCTTGTTCATCAAGATCTTTCCAACAACACAAAAGGCACATTCCAATTCCTCCAAAATTTTCAATTATGATTTAATTTAATTTTTAGTGAAAAAAACATGCAATATTCAAAAATTTCTACACCGCAAATCCAAACACCATGAAACTAAACTGATGCACCTTTTTTCTTCGAATTTATTTCAAAGAGACCACAAACATGATCTAAAGCATCTTAGTTCAGTGGATTTCATAAATACAAACAAAAAATAAATAAATAAACTACCTTCACAAGTAGATTTGCACATGAGTTGAATCATTCATTTTGAATGTTGTTAAATCCATTACCCATGAATTACATTTTGCACTCACCATAATTTTTTGAAATGGATGTATAAAAACTTAAGAAGTTTCACGTTTATATTTGAATGGGTTAATGATTAGGTCAAAATGTTCATGCATGTAAAGTCTAAGATGCATGTAGACCTCTAAATTATAATTTTTTCATATATTAAATTCTTGTACATTTATGTAAATTAAAATGTATGTTTTCCCCCTAGTTTATTTTAAGCATCATGGAAAAGTTTATTATTATGAATGTTCATGATGCCACACCAAAAAAAACCCCAAAAATAATCCTTAATTTTTTTCCCTTTTTTCTGTTGGTGTATTTTAAAAAATTCCATGTTAAAAGAATGATTAATTTTTTAATTTGGAAATATTATTATTATTATGAAATTTTATGAATCTTTTATAATTATAATTATTATTTTAAACAAGGTTTATCAAAATTTTAAAGCTTGTTTTCTTACAGGTTTATGCTTAAATATTTAAAGGTCAATTTTTAAAATTAAATGAAAAATAATTATAAATGGTGATAATAATATTGATATCAATGATTTTATTTATTTTTTGATTTTTTCAACTTTGTAATCTTGTATGAAATCATCTATAGGAAAATTTAGCCATGTTTTGGCTATAAACCATGTACATGGAAGTACAAATTTGTTAAAATATTTTATATTTTGATTACAAATCCTATAACCCATTGTAGAATTATATCATTTTTATAAATATGTAAATGTTTTTAAAATATTAAAAATCTTTTGTTGATGTTGATGACCCTTTTTATGATTGTAAAATGGTGGAAATTCACCATAAAAAAAACTTAGTTGTGTCATTAATATTTATTTAAAAGTTTTTTCTCTAAATTTTTTGATAATTATTTTTGTTGTTGACATTTTTCCTTGAATTTGCACTATTTTCCCCATTTTTTTCCCAACAAGAATTGCCAAGTTAAAAAAATTTGAAACTAAAAAAATATGTTCATTGTGGGGGGTGGGGAGGGAAAGGTAATCCAACTATTTAAACCCAAAATTTCACCAAATCAAATTGCTTTTACTTTATATATATATATATATATATAATATTCTTACATCGTTAAAAATAAAATAAAATGTTACATTTTTCTTTCAAATTTATGTAATTAATCATTTGTATTAGTGTATGATTCATCTTGCAAAAAAAATATCGTTTTGATCATTAAATGGTTATATTGACTACTTAATTAATGTTCCTTCTTGTGATAAATTTCTATCAATTTAAGGGGGTGACAACATTAAGAAAGGATGTTTTTGAAAAAAATTCTTTTGGTCAAATTTAACATATATATTGTTAATTTTTTATAATAAAATATAATAAGGAACATAATATTGAAGGATTTAAACAAGTTCCAATTACATTATTTGTTTATAACCAAATATGGCAATCTTTTTATGGATGATTACCATTTTAGCAACATTGCAAAAATAAATAAATAAATAATACTTAATCATATTGGGGAAAATAAAAACTTGCAATTCTACAAAAATTGTACATATTTTATGTAATGAAAATAAAATTGTAAAAGACTTAATGAATGTATTTTGAATTGACATTGAATTTGAAAAAAAATTAGATCAATTTAACAAAAAGATATTTGTAGATTTATTCATGATATGCAATTTTTTTTTTTTACCCTTTAATATATATATATATATATATATATATATATATATATATATATATATATATTTTTTTTTTTTTATATATATTTAAAATATAAATAAAATATTTTTTTATATGTATATTTTGTAAAAATATAAAAAAAAAAAAAAAAAAAGTTAGTATATT
>Ga0116227_10008601_pt1 | contig 19140 bp, 13 predicted proteins | sample S1TSphgellanicum_FD_89693 | JGI IMG/M metagenome (GOLD analysis project Ga0116227, IMG submission 89693) | Host-associated microbial communities from peat moss isolated from Minnesota, USA - S1T2_Fb - Sphagnum magellanicum MG | ecosystem: Host-associated > Plants > Peat moss > Unclassified... | reverse complement strand
GGGAGGAGGGGCCTATTTATTTACCAATTGTAAAAGAATTAAAAATTGCTGGTAGCATAAACGGGTATAAAAAACAACTTACACATTGCACACGATTTGATCCGTATCTTCTATCTTTTGCATGACAAACAACGTCATACAAGAAATCAAAAGAATGTTAGGTCTTTAGTGTTACATTCCCTTATATGAGGTGGGCAAAGGGGCGGTGTGGTGTGGTGTGGTGTGGTGCAGTGCAGTGCAGTGCAGTGCGGCGGTTACATGATGAGCAGAATTGGTATGCACTAAATACGTATCCAATGGTGCAGATTTGACCACCCCATGTGCAGAAATGAATTAATTTTCAACAACACGAGCATTCGCCTCCTCTAGTTCAAGAAAGGTTTTTCTATGGTTTCAGCACATGGTGCCTGCTTCTTGAGATTTGGATGGTTGGTGCTCTCTGTTGTGGCTGGATTTCTGCCATTTCTGCACTTCGTTGGGACAGACCTGCATATCAAAAGCGACTGGCCAACTGGCCAAATAATGCATTGATTTACTTAAATATAAATAGGGTGTTTAAAATTAGATCATGAGAATATAACAAGATTCATGTATGCAAAAATGATTGCATTCTTTTTTTTGAAAGAAACGCAATTTGTGGAATGTGTAAGACAAGTAGGTGTTAGACAAGTAGCTATGGGAACCAAGGGGAAGAAGGTCCCTTTGACACCTAGACTTTTGAGGTTGGAGACTTATGCAAAAGTGATGAATGGGTATAAGGATACTAGTTTTGATGGTATGTGTTGTTGATGTGTTTGGTAGTGCAGCCTGGGAACACATCAACAACACATGGCCAGATTTTGAATTTGAACAAATGATTATGAGCTTTGGAAGGGTAGTGGACTCCTCAACATGACAAGTTCAAAATACAGTATTTGTTCATTACTTTGGAGGTAAAATTTGCAAACATTTAGAAAAGAAATGAGGCCCCCAAAAAACTCTCAAAAATATTTAGAAAATAAACAAAGAATATGGGATGTAATTACCAGTGTTGGCAGGTTATTGAAAAATCACCCGGATATCAACCAGGAATCAGGTGGTGGTAGCATATAACCTCCTTGTTGGTTCCTTTTCCAAGAAATACCTGACCAAAAACCTACCCGACTTGGTATTAGGATTTTAGATTCCTTGTAAATATCCTATTGGCAAGGTATTAGTTTAAAAAATATCAATACCTTATTATACTTGGGTCAACTTTTTTTTGTCCAATTTTTTCATTTTTTTCCTTTTATCCAAGCACCTTCATCCATTTAGGGTTTCACTTTTTGTCGTATACCTAAAACAGTAAACCAAAAGTCCATTTCTCATGTGTTGTTTTCATATTTGCATTTAATAATGCTTTTCTATTTGTTGTTGGCAACCAAACACGACAATTAGTTCCAATTGTGGTAATGGTTATTTGTGAGATCCTTAATGCGATTATGAACATTGAAGATGAATATTGAGGTGTTGTTAGGCGTTCATGCAGGCCTCATAAAGTTATAGATTTTCATAAATCAAATAAATTAAGTTAAATTACGGACACCGCTGGACTTGAATTACGGATTGGCCCGAACTATGTATTATCAGGCAATTTTAGGCAATTAATGCTTGCAGCATTGATCGTTGCTTAGCTTGGAAGATACCTTCCAATGACAGATGCATCAAAGAGGTTCGACTTTCATCCATCTCCCATTTAAGGATCGAAAAATCAGACTTGACTGATGTTGTGTTAGCAAACATGGTGGCTAGACCACCAACAAATGCACATAGGGAATCGAATTGGTTGGTCAGTAAAAGATCCCATCTAGGGTTGAATGATGTCTGGTGGTCTTGCAACTTTCAGAATTGAGTCTGAGTTATAGACCTTGAGTAGATGACGATGTTCATCCTTGATTAGGTTGATCTTTTCAATTGGCTAGAACTTTGAGATATGAGTTTGGAAAGGGTCCAACACCTCTTGGATGAACACACCGGTGCGGAGCTTGACCAGTTGAGTAGGCAGCACCGGCGGTGCATTTGAATCAAAGGGTCTATTTGCGTCATCCCGCTCGGCCTTGACGTCCAGGAGGTTGGCGACCAATTCCATCGCAAACATGCCAATCTCCTTGATGACAAGTTCCTGATTAGCAACGTCCAGTTCTTCGTAGCATTGTCAAGGGAATGACCCTTGGTCCTTGATGTGGGGAACGATTGAGTCGACATTGATGTGCCATTGTTCGAAATTGACATAGTCACCTGCTCCTTCATTATCGCCCCCGTTGAGCTCCTCGATCATCTCAATGCTGAACATTGTCATAATGGTGCCAATCAACATTTGGATATGCTGCTCTTGTTGCATGAGCAAAAGCGACCTGTCTTGCAACACGACAATGGTGACATTGACTGCATTGATGGCTAGAGTGATTAAGTAGGTGATGACCCACCAAATGGAGGATGGGGCATCTGTGGGGCATTTCTCAATTGTATAGGCAATCAGTTGACGCCGGTATTGTTGGAAGAACTTGAATAGGCATCCCAAATGCACCCATCGATTGGTCTTCTTCAAGCACTTGACATTTATGGCGATTATTATAAGATTGTCTTGCGACTATAGAGATACCGACCAGTTGTATGCCAATTGGATCCAAAAGTTGTCCAAGATTGATTCGGTCGAAGCTTTGATGACAATATCGATCTGATGTGGCGTGCACTAAATGCACATCACCTTGTTAGAAGCAGATCGAACCATGCGCGTGACGAACTTAGAGTGACGATCGGTCATCATGTTTTTCCATTGGACGACACTTCGATTAGCTTATCATCCCACTGGCTGTACAATGTGTCGAGAAACTTGATGACCATGTTGAACATGTTCTTAGCGGTGTGGCGTTTGAACATGGGGACGGTGATTAGGTGGAGGTTTGTGAGATCATTGTAGTAGTAGGCGTGTAGGCATAAATCGAAGAAAGACTGTCCACGGTGTGTACTATTGTCACTAGCCAGTGAGATTGCCCAAATAGATTCGTCGTTGATGATGTCGAAAATGTTTTGCAGAGTAATGGCGACCACGACCTGGACATACTGATCGATGGACGTACTGATTGATAATTAGGTCATTGATTCCCACCAACTTGGCCATCTTGGTGCGATCCTTGGTTTGTTGGATGCTATTTTTGTCTATTGGAACGACGTGCCGATCAAGACATGGTCCATCGCTAGTTCAAAACGTGTGACGTTTTTGATTGTGACCTTGTACGTTAACTCGTCAAATTGTTTGATGAATAGTTTTATGGCGTTAACCTTCTCTTTGGACTTCTTGGCGGCCCTCTTTGCGATCGCTTCAACCGCCGTAATGTCATCATCATTGTCGATACCATCTCAGCTGTTTATCATTGCGGAAGAAAACATGTCAATAATGTCAGCTGAGATGACGAATATGATCAAGTCCGCGGTTAGGTCCATGTGCTGGTACAAAGTGTTGATGCGCTTCACCTTGTTCTTGAGTACTCCTTTTTATCCTAGTTAGACAGTGCATGGTAGGCGGCCCATGATTCGGAATGCTATTTCAAATGGTAGTGATAGTTGAAAGGAGCGAACGACTTCATGAAATATTTGATGGTCAAGGTTGCCTTTTGCTTGCGGCCTGAACTATTGTCGACCTCCATGTTGTCCTGGCCTTCGTGGACACAGAAAAGGCACCACACAATCACATCTCCTTTGGCATCCTTGGAAACGACCTCCAAGCCGAACTCTAAGGCATGCTTTGTTTGGAATGGGGTCGACTTCATGGCGCACAGATGAACAAAAATGCTGGACCCTATTGAAGAAACCTCGTTGCCAGTTGCTGTGTGTGTATAATTTTTTTCCTATTTTATGGACAATTCCAAACTTATTTTATGGAAATTCGGGCACTATTTTTAGAAATTCATAATTTTAGGAGGCATGGATTCATGATATCATTTTTCCTTTCAACTCATAACAATCAAATTGACACACCCATAAATAAATATTTTCCCCCCTTTTATTGTGTTTTGCTTGTGTTTGTTGTTGTTGTTGTTTTGTCTAGCATCATCCTTTAGGTGTATGGTACCAAATGCATTGTGTTGAAGTTGTGTTGCAAAAACACATTCGCATGAATTGTTTTAGGGTTTCAATTTCAAGTTGTGAATTGGAAGTTCATTAAAGAAAAACTGTTATAATTCATTCATGTTAGTTCGTAAATTGGATTCTAGATTTTTTTTTTTTTTTTCCTTTTTATTAAATTTTAAATCCAAATGGCAGTTGAGATTGAAACAGTTGGTTTGAATGTGCATATACATGAGGGTTTTGATTTTGATGATTTTCACTTGGAATCAAAGAATTTAGTTGAGGATTTTGGGCCAATAGCTGGTTTGATTTCGATGCAAAATGGACCATTTGCATTTGAAAACATTACAATGCCCAATGACTTGGATGAGGAAGCAAAAATTGCATTGGAGGTTTTGAAGGCTCAACTCATCTTAAATCAAAAAACATGGGTCCTCACCACAAGTTGTCTCTCCCTTTGGCATTTTTTTGTGGTGAATGATGGGAGTAAGTTATATATTATTATGCCTCAAACTATGCATTGTGTGTTTTGCCATTTTGTGTGCCAAAGTTACAACGCTGATAATACCACAAAAAGGAAGAAAGGTATGATCTCTTACAACCAGCAACATGGAACTACTTCTATGAAAAAACATATCTTGGGCAAGCATCTAGCTTGGCGTAGGTGGAAAAATGTTAATGTGGCTTTTGATTTAGAAAAATTACACAAGGAAAAGTTCAAAAATAGATTTGTCATTTGTTATGGGGCCATCACAGATCATTTTGGGAATGGTAATCCTTATAAGAAGGATGATGCACAACAAATTTATGGAGGACCTACTATTATTTGTTGCCAAAGCCTACATGCCTATTTTTGTTGTAGAAAATCAGTGGTTGAAGCACTTGGTCATGCATCAAAATCTTCAAGTTGTGTTTCCAAACTGTAAGCAAATGGCTTAACATGCCATCCTTTCATTGGTGGTTAAGACCATGAAATAGTAAATAATTTCCATTTTGGATTCATGTGTTATAATAATATTTTCTTTTGATTTATCAATGTCCAAATTTGGACATGACATGTTTATTCTTGTGATTAATTTCATAAACTCACTATGGGTGTTTGCCATGTGACAATGGGATTTTTTTAAGTCATTGATATGTTTGGAGTTACAATGGTAGCATAAGTCAAGGATTTTGTTGCAACCCTAGCCTTGGGCTCGTGACCAAGGTAAGGGTTTGGGAAGGTGCGGGCCAAGAATGAGCCTGGGAGTCACATTTCATGCTCTCGGGAGAGTAGGAGAGTGTGAGGGAATGAACCTTCACACTCCCAAGTGAGTTCCCACTTTGGGAATTGGAGTTTTGATGGACTCCTAAATCTTCAGAGAACAATTACAGGGGCCAAAACTCATTGGATTAAAGCTTCCCTTATATCATTGAAAAGCTTTTGAAACGTAAATGTCTGAAATGGGATCGTATGATTCATTTGGACACATGAAACACAAGTCATGGTCAAAAGAAAGGCCAGGAGTCAAATTGCCAATTTGACTCCCTACCATAAAAGTCAAGAATCACCCTGATTCCCTTGCATGCAGGTGGCATATGACATACCATTGAAAAGCTCTCAATGAGGGCTACAACTTTGCTTCAGATTTCATATCAGTTGGATGTATTCAAACAAAGTTATGGGCCCCCAAAGTTGGGAATTTGGGAATTTCGGGATTCCCATTTGGGAGTTCTGAGACAAAATGCCATTTGGATGCTGGTCTTGTGACCAACCACAGAGTATACTATAAGGGGGAATGTGGGGGCTTCCCTCAAGTCCAGGCCATGGTGAGTTTTGTGAATTCGAGTTTGCCTGTGGTTCGTCCGTGCACCAAAAGTGTTCTAGTTATGCACTAACCAACTTGTTGTTTGGTTTGTGCAAATTTGTGTGAGTGATTGAAGTGCTTGTCAATCTTCCTAGTCCCATCTTAGAGCTCCAGCACACCCCTTTACCCTCGATGTGCTGTGAGCCAGGGAGTGTGTCCTAACTTCCTACTTTTTCGTTGTTTTCATTTTAGATTCACATTTGAGTTTATTGAAGAGGTTGGGAGTGCATCAAATTTCATGTCATCGTATAATTTACTAGACAAAATAATCGCCTACATGAAAGACAAAGGTGGTAATTTGTCCACCCTTGTAAAAGCTTTTATTTTAGTTTTTCAGCTATGGTCCCTTGGGACTTGTAATTCCTTGGCAGGGTTGTGTTTTGGCCATGCTTTCATCAAAATGTGCTAATATGCATGTAATGATACTAAAGTTGTTGTTGGTTTTAAGGATGTTAGTTTGAAGGCCATTCAATTTTATGTTGCAAAAAACAATTACATGGATTAAGAAATCTGGCAAAAGGCATAACAAATGGCATAGGTCATGCTTTCATGCCAAGCTCTCTCATTGAAAATTGAAAACACCCATGAATACTAGGTTTGTTAGTAAGGTGATTTTGTTTTGTAAAACCCTGGAATATCGCAATGCCATCAATCTATGTTATGGGAGGCAAGAAATTCAAGAATTATAAGGTTGTGTGCCAGATGCACACACATGGGCAGTTTGTGAAATGGTTGTTGAAACTGTGTTTCCTATTGTGAAACAATGTATCCTCAATCAAACTCAAGGATATTGGTTACTTTCTAATGCCCTAAATGTCGCCCTTTTACTCACTGTGTGTATGCAAAATTAGATTCAACAATTTAAGAGTACCCCTTTGAATTTTGGGAAGGGGGATTTTGAATTTGAATTGGGGGCATTACGGGTGTGTATGGTGGTAAAAATTCAAGTTGTACTAACTCCATTTTTGGTATTTACATCTTTTTATAATGCTAGTAAGGTTCACAACATGCTGGCATTAATGTTGGACTTGCGTTTTCAATCCCTTGATGTTGTGAAGGCATTTGTTGGATGAGCAAAAATGATACAAATTATGGTTGAATATGATAATAAGACTCTACTACCATTATTAGTGGTTGCTTTTCATTTCTTAAACCCCACCACTAATGGCTAATTAAAGCAACATCAATTGATGGTGATTCCATCTTTGAGTTAGTGACCTAAGATGTAGCCATTTTGCACAAGTTGTTGAAAAATGAATTGGGCTTATTCTACTAATTACATGTGAAGCCAAAAGATTATGTGCTACCTTTGACTTGGTGGAAATCCCATGAAGCACGATTTCCAAATGTTTCTTGTGTGGCTTGATAGATTTTAAGGATTCTTGGGTCCTAGATTGAAATTAAATTTTTTTTTAGCATAGTTGGAACGTTGACAAACCTTTGGTGGCATAAGTTGGGAGTTGACAATTTGGACAAGCTGGTGATGATAATAAAAAATTGGTCAGATAATGTAAGATGGGATTGCCCATAAGAATGATAGTCCATTGAGGAATTCCTTATGGAAAAGGCATATATCATTGATGAAAATGATACCTTGACATTGAATGTAATTGGTTATTTCAATGTTGATCATGAGTTGGAGTGATGGATGTGAATGTTGATGAATATTTTGTTTTTTTTTTTCCAAACTTGCTCTGTCATTAGGTTTATTTTTGAAATATCAGCCCAAGTGGTTGATTATATTAGTCATTTAAGTTGGCTACTTCTAATTATACATCGGATCAGGTTCTTGTTTTCAATTCTTTTAAAGAGTTCATAAAATGTCCAATGTCCCAAGCATATTTGTTTTGAAGCTTACTATACTAATTGCCAAATTTGTTCTATTTTAAAGTTCCAATTGGTTGTGTGCAAGTGGATTTTATTTAATGATTTAGCAATTGGAGCTCTTTGGCCAACTTTGCTTCTGCTACTACATTTAAATGGTGGCATACCATTGTATCAATGGACTTTTGTTTCCCTTAATCTATGGTTTAACAAAAATTACAACAATTGAAGTGATTCTATTATTTTGGCAAATATGCAAAATGGCCATTCTCAAGAATCTATCATGGTTTTTGATATGTTTGGAATGAAGTTTCAATATTCTTCGCTTCTATTGTCAAAGATCTCAGATTGCAAGCCATTGTGGGATCAAGGAATCTCCAAATCAGTTATGGAAAAATGTTGGACTTTCATGACTTGATTTTTTAGGATCTCACACAACTAGTACCATTTTTTTCTTAGATCAAAAGATCATGATAGAAAACTAGAATCCTTTCCCTTTCAACACACTTGGATTTGAAACTCATTATTCAAATTCTTTGGTGTTACATTCATATTCTCCCTTTGCTTGAGCTTTTTGACATTGGTATGTGATATAGAACATCCATAATGTTCTAGGATCTTGTATAGCTGATACCATTTTTCTTTTCAAATCAAAAGATCATGATAAAAAACTAGAATCCTTTCTCTTTCAACACACTTGGATTTGAAACTCATTGTTTAAACTCTTTCGTGCTACATTCATATTCTACTTTTGCTTGAGGATTTTAATGATGCAAATGTTGTTCATGTGTTTTGTGGTTCATTTGGTGTTGTGTGCAAAGATTTCTATTCAAAAGTTGGACACTTGGGGCTTAATTGCTCAAAGGATGGAAGATGATTTTGGGGTGCAAACATGAATATGTGGACAATTTGGATTATCACACTTGTAATTTTTTTGGATTACATACAAACGTAAAATTTAAAGCCATATTCAAAATTAACATTGTCAATTTTTTAATTATTAATGTTGTCATAGACTTTAATGGGAAATATCATAATTATTTTGGATGAAATCTAAAAAGATTATGGACTCATAATGGATTTTTGAAATGATAACACTACTTTTGTCACACAAAAAAAATGAAAAATGCGGACTTAAGAAAAATGTCAAAGTAGTGTGAAAATTAAAATTAAAAAATAAAGCATTAATTATAAAATGAAAAATTTATTAATGAAGTGCATTGAAACTTTCTTAGTATATATATTTTTTTAATTTTCAAAAATTTTAAATGATGTGATTGTTGTAAATTTTTATCCTTGAGATTCCATTTCACATTAAAATTGTAAATCTTTTGCATAAATCATTTGACCAATCACAAGTTTAGGGGTATTCATAGGTTAATACTGATGATGAAAAACATAGGGGATAACTATAAAATTTATGGTTTGATAATTGTTAAAATTGTAAAAACATTCACTAGTGTTAGATTATGGATTTTCAAATGACACTTTTGAGCCACCTAACCATGCTTTCACCCTTTGTATATACACATAATGTTGTTCATCAAGAATTTATGATCAATGTAGAACATTTGATTTCATGGCTTTGCATTATGCTTCAACAAAGTTTCTTTGTTGTTTTGGTGACTCCATTGCAAGTTTTGAAGAATTATTTGGAACAAACCTTTTTTTTCCAAAATCCCCAAGCTTTTTAACATTGGTTTGTGATATAAAATAGGCATAATGTTGGATGTTTTTACTCCATCCAAATGTTGAACTTGTGATTGAACATTATGATTTAAAAAGCAGCATACAATTGTGTCGAAGATCAAAATTTAAAATAAATATCATGCATGTTATTTTTTCCTTTATATCTTTCATTATGTGTAACTTGATTAATTTTATTTCTTGCCTTCCCAATAACAAAATCATAAATAGATCTTATGGATTCAAGCTACAATGTGGGGTGCTCTTCAATGGTGTGAGTGATGCTTTTCATTAATGTAATTAATGAAGACATACCACAATTTTTTTGGCATGTTATCATCTTGGTTTTGGAATGTTTAAAACACCTTTCACTATGTTAACTAAAGTAAGTCTTGTTGACATCATTAAAAGTTTAGATTTATATTAGGATATCTTTATATTTGGGTGGTACCATTAGGAACATCACACCTTGATTTTCCTAGACCCATTGAACTTTGAAAAATCATAGGAAACATTTAAATGAACATTTTCATTATTTGTTTTTGAATACATTTATTAGGTTACATAGATTTTGAAATCTCAATAATATAAAAAATATTGTGTATTTTGATGTTCCTAATCATTGCATTTAGAAAACATTTTAAGAACATAACACCTATTTTTTTCCTTGAACTTTTTGGTCAGGAACACAAATTTGGAACATGATTTATGAATTTTTTTTTCCTAAGGTAATTTGGAAGTCATTTTAATTATATGTTTTTATTTTTCAATTAATTGATTAAATATGATTTACTTATGAATTTCCAAAATTGAGATTATCGATTTTTTAAGGGGCCATTTCAATTATGAACATAAAGTTTTAAAATTTTCCAATTTTTACAATTCCCAAATAAACTTCAAGCCATGTATTAGAGCATGCAATTCATAAACATGAAAAAATAATAATTTATAATTGTGAAAACATTTAGCGTAAAGGCCTTAAAAAAACGATTTGGTTGTTTTTGGTTCCTTAACCATTCCTTGAGGTGGTTCCTAGTGGTACCACCCAAGGATGGGTTTGCCCATTAAATTGTATTAGACATTAGGACATATTTGGTGAAGGCCTTCTATAGTAACTATTTATATCCATTGCACATTGTTATCAAAGCCTTTGTAATAAGCATGTACCAACTACAAACCATAAATAAATAAAGGTAGGAAATGGTGGATAGAAGGTGATGATAGAATGAAGATCCCATGTTTCATTAGGTTTTGATGATCTATAGATGAAAGGTAGATAGTTTCATTCAGATTCAGATTGTGAGAATGAAGTTATATTTAAAGAGATAGTTAAGTTTAAAGAAAGAAATGCAAATAATTAGTTTACATGTGGTAAAGGACTTTTGAAAATTTAAAATTATGTTCAATAGATTTTGAATTGTGAGTGTTTTTTGAGTGTGAGTAATCATTTAACATCATTTCAATTTTTTTCATCAAAATTCTATTATTAAGAAAGTCTTTAACTTAGTAATTTACAAAATTGATTGCTTTTGATGCAAATGTTGTTCAAGTTCAAAGGTCCTTCATTAAACAACAACCCAAAATAATTTTTTTGGATTTTTATTCTAAATTCATCAACACTCATATTCATCATTTAACATAACTTCCCATGATTAACATGGCATGAAAGTGGCACCACAAAAATGTATCTAACAAAGTTATAGTTTTGAAAAAGTTTTGGTGGTTGTCCAACATGGTTTTTGGCTCATTTCATTGTGATTGCACCCTTTTGAGCAATAATACATAATAATCTTTTCATTTAAAAACAAAACCACTTCCACATGAAAGATGAGGAGATTTTGTACTTGTGCATTACATTATTTTAAAATTTTCTTTTGTTTGGTAATGTGTTATGAATCATAAACATGAGGCCTTATGGTTATTGAAAAACTATTAATTATATATTGTATGTACATTAATTTTATTCAATCCTCATCATTCAACCATTGGATCAAGATTAAATTGGATTCATAGTGAACTTTGAGTTCCATAATGTTGTCATGTGCACATTCTAAAGTTTTTTGCTTATGTTTAGAATTGCAAAAAATTGCCATCAAGATTTTAGTTTACTACATATTATAATATTGTTATACATCACTTTTTTTAGACAAAAGCGGCTGATTCATAATGTGGTTTCACCCTTTTCACTATGGTGAAAAAAAAATACATTGTTAAAAATAAAAATAAAGTTATTGTAGTTATTGTAACTATAGGTTTAAATGAAAGGAATTATTTAGGTAAGGTTGATTTTGTCTACATACCTCCTTTTGATTTAGGAAGGAATATTGTTGTAATGACTAGGAAATGAGTGTAGAGAAGTGAAAATCAAATATGAGCTTTTATATAGTCACCACCTATCTCAATAGTGGTTATTTAAATTTACTTGGGAGGGAAATGATACGAATAAGAAGGGAGGAATTTAGTGTATGTGATGTGTGCTTCTAGGAATAAAGAAGGTTATGTTTTTATAATTGTAATATTTAAAAGTTGTTGAGTGTGGAGTTTTATGGTTTTAGTAGCTATAATTAATTGTATTCAGATTGTGTTAATGGGAATTAAGTTATTGGATTTGGTGTGTGAAAGGTGTACCCATGTTATTATAAACTAGATTTTCAATTTTTACTCGCTTTCTTATTGTTACAATAATACAACTTCACTACAAATGGCAAAGTTTAAGTCATTTGCTATTATATTTCTAAGGACTCCTTATATATGATAATTTTAGTGTGATTTCAAGTCGTTATTATAATTTTAGAATATAGGGTGTAGTCACACAAACATGAACCACAACATGTGTAATGATTATTTATTTTTTCACATTTAGAAGTGGTGATTTAATTTTGTGTTGAAAGTATAAGATCTTTTTATATTGTAAGGTTCCTAGTATACCATTGAAACATGTGAATTAATTTGAAAAAATCTAATGGATGAAAAGTTCTCAAAAACATTCATTAAACAATATGGTTGCTTTTAAACACAAAATTGATTTGTAAATGGGTTTCAAAACTTTTGAAAATGAAATATTTCTTGAAATCTTTTACATAAACCTTGACATAATAATATTTTAAAAAATTCAAAATTTTAAAAGATTTTTTTGAGAATATATTAAAGAACATTGCTCCAAAAGTAGTCCCTTAAGTAGGCGAGTGTGGCTCATGTTATCCTATTGCCACCCTACAATATGTTGAAATACAAAACTACACCAACAATATTATGCTATTTGTTGGCAAAATGTTTGGTTGGTTTCATCCCCAATGGAATTACTAAATTGGATTTTCATTAGATGGTTATTGCTTTACAAGGTCCTAGGAAAGAAATCTTTTCCATACATCACAACCTTCATCATCTACCTCTAACATGCTTGGTCTTCAACATAATTTCAAAAGAAGGAATGCATATTTAAAACCTTTATATTAATGGCAATTGGACACAAAACTAATGCATCTTCTTAACAATACTATTTAAGAGGATACAAAGGTCATATTGAAAAAAAGAAGAAACAAAGAGACAAAAAAAAAACAACACAAGAAAGTTCACAATTGCCTTCACATAATATAATTGCCAACTTTGTTTACAATTACAAGACAATAATGGGAATCTATCCATTATTCAATTTTTTGGGCCAATGAGTTTGGAAGGAATGAACTAATTTTGCAAGAAGGAATGGTACCATTATAAGTATGTACTTCAAAAGAAAGGGCAAGTTTCGAAGCGTGTACATGAAGGCTTTAGACATATAAATATTATTTTGTTTATGTAGACAAGTTAGGAATGGGTTTCAATCCACCAAGGTTGATTCTTGAGATGTTTTGGATTGTTGAGATATCCTCAACATCCTTTTTGCAATCTTGACATGTAGTAACTTTTTTTACCCGTTGTTTTAATTTGAACCTAAATTATCTTTTTCATTTAGGCAAAAGTTGAAATTTACCTCAGCTTGGCACATTTGTTATAATATTTCTTGGTGTGCCCATTATCCTTCCAATTTTTTTATGTTGGTCCCATTATCCTTCCAAGTATCCTTGTTGTCCTTCAAATTATTAAAAAAAATTGGAAATTTTAACCACTCAAGTTTTAATTATGTTTTAGTCATAATGGACATTTACAATTGAAAACCCTCTAGTTGCATAAGACGAGTGAGACACCATGTGGCAATAAAGTTGAACTAAGAATCACAAATAGACTTTGCAACTACATTCCATTTTTTTTCTTCCAATGCCATATTTGATGATATGGATCCCATGTGGCTTGCATGGAACTTGATTTTGCAACTAAATTTGTGGCTACCATTTGGATAGTTGCATGATGCCAAATGATTATAGATGTTTTTTAAAAATCTAATCATGTGACAATTCTACATGTAACAAACCTACCTACATTAGTAGGATTTTAGAAAAAACAACCATGTTTACAATTGGATTTATAGTTATATTGGATTAAATGACTATCATGATCACTAAAGTCATGCTGGACAAATTGCTTAAACAACTCAACATGACATGGTGTCAAGTTGCATCCAAAATAAATGTGTAATTTTCATGTGGATTTACACCTAAAATAAAAGTATGTAGTCATTTTATAGTCATTGAGGACACATGTAGTCACGTTGTAGTCATTTAACACCAAGTTGAAAATGTCATTAGAGGGAATTGAACCCTCATCTCCATGGCCACAAACCAATTCTTTAACCATCCAACCAATACTTTAATTTGTAATATATTATGTCATCACATAAATATAAACATGAATACTTCAAATCTTATGCATTATCACATCATTATTTAATTATGGATGTTCATAATGAGATTAATTTCAAATTTTAATATTAATAAAATATATTTAAATAAATATTTTAAATTCAGTATTCAAATTTAATGTTTTTAGCTTCTGATTTCAATTATAAATTAAATTAAAATAATAATTTTAAGCTCTATTTAATATTATAAAATTTCTATTTGGTTCATGCTTTCAGATAATTTTTAATAATGAATTTAAACTGATTTAATAATTTTTGGGGCCATAAATCAAATTAAAAACTAAGATTCTGAATTAAATTTAATCCATATTTCTTTAAAAATTATAAATTTCAAAATTTCAAATGTAAATATATTAGATCAATTTAGAATATATATATAATTTCATTGTAAAAAAGTTTAACTATAAACACACACGTAAATATCACATGATTTAGTTTTTAAAAATAAGTTTAAGTATCATTGATTAAACCTTTTTATGTATATGTAGGCCATATGTAAAAATAACAAACTAAAATATAACATTTTTATAAATCTTTAAAAAATGATTCTAGTTGAACTTCATATACATATGTGTTTTAATTTAATCCATACATGACTATTGCCATTACAAAATGACCTATGAAAAACTCTATGAATGTACATGTTATATTATATTTTATGATGTATGATGCCACTTATTCTCTACATTTTCAATATAACTCACAATATACAACTAGGTTATGACTATTATGTTAATTTGATTACATATTTACACCATGTGGAAAAATTACACATGTTAAATATAAAGTGACAGACACTAATTTTCCACATCATATTTTAAATAATATTACAATTTTTTTAATAGGTGGTTGCATACTTGACATCAAATCCTTCTAATATCATACGCCATATCATAATGTCACATGTTACATGATGTCATAGTTATTGTTGTTGGTAAATCACTTTAACAACTTTACATCTTTAATTTGAGAGTATATAAAGTTGAATACATACCCACATTATGTTAAACATTCATTGCATTAATCCATTAGTTGTAATATTCACTAGATTGCCACATGAGTTAAATAGTTGCAAATATGGTTCATAGTTGTTTTTTTAATTGTTGAGGACCACTAGTTGTTTAAGAAGTGGTTGCATAGGACATGAATTCTTCTAATGCTACCTAGGTAAAGTAATGGGTAGGGAAGTACCTAACCTATTGAATTTAACTTAATTTCATTTACCTACTTTGCCTTACCCAACCTAACCTACATGTACCTTAGATTAGTTTAACCCTTAAGGTGAAAGTATAAGGAGTTGAAATCTCACCCCCATGAAGATAAACAAGTTTTTTACCCATTGGACCACACCTACGTAAAGTGATCAATTTTGTCATCTTATCTATATTTCACATCTTATCAGGGTGGTTCATTTTTTGTGTCACAATGTGATTTGTGGAGGAGTGTCATGCATGTACATGTTATTAACACACGATAAAATCAACAATATATTAACTTGTCAGATTGACATTCAACTTAAATTAGAATACATCTATAAAAAGAATACAACATATATATACCAAATATATAGTAATGGACTTTGAAGTTGTAAAATTTGGAGTGGTTTTCAATCTATATTTTTATGTGCATGCATTTTTTTATATGGTTCTTTTTTGGGATATTTTATTTTGATTTAATATATGATATATTATAACAAAAAACCACAGATGCAAAAAAATTGCCTATAAAAACTTTAATTAAAATTTTTTATGGACTTTTGAATGGTTTGAAATGGGCAATACTTCCAAAAGTTCATAACACAATCATTTTTGGGTGCATTTCAAATTTTTTTCTCAACATGTATATTAAAACAATTTCTAGTTGGGTTTTCTTCATATGGAATTTTTTAATTCATTGATCATTACATAATCCACATTTAACATTGATTTTTAAAGGTTTTTTTCATTTTAATGTTACAATATGGATATTTGGAATGTTTACATATATGCTAAAATTGAGTCATTTTAGCTTACAACCACCCATTGTACATTATTTACATAGGTATTAGGAAGGTAGGCAATTTATGTAGTTAAGTAGATGGCCAAAAATCTATTTAGTTTGGTTTAACTTAATATGGTCACCTACTTACCTACCTATCATAGTTTAGGGCCTAGCTAATAACCTATTAGTTATAAGTATATTATTTATTTACCTACCTAACCTAACCTTGCTACCTACTAACCTACCTACCTAGATGCTAATAGGTACCTATCTTAGCTAGCCTATCATATTTTAGTTCATTTACCTTATATTTTAACTCCACTTAACCTACCCTCCTACCTAATTTACTTAGCTTAATTTAGCTTATCCAACCTATTTAACCTAAGTTACAAAGGCTAGCTAGTATCCATGTAGGTAGCTTAGTCTACTTAATGTAACTTAACATATTAGTTAATTGTTAGGTAATTATATGTTGCCTATCCTAACGTTGTTTAATTAATAAATATCATAACCTACTAGCTAATTAAGTAAACATAGTTCGACAATCCTAGTGTTGCCTATCTAGAAACTAGCATAATATAACTAGCTACAAGTAGTGAATAATAGACTATTCTAACCTAAACTAGGATATTTGGACCATAGATTTTATTTACATATTGATTATCACTAATGGTAATAAATATTTGTACACTTTGATAAGCAATTAGAATAGTAAAGATGCCAATGTTGTGATTTGATCATTTATGTATAGTTGTTAGAAAATATTAGTTGCAAATACCATTGCAAAAACAACTTGGATTTCATTCATCAATTGATGCCACCAATAATGGATGACATATATCCTCACTTTTCATCAATCTTTTCATTTAAATTTGTGGTAGTCACAAATTGTATTTGCATATATGACTAAAATTTGGATCCATTCATAATGTAACTACATATGCAACTTTAACACTTACAACTATGGTGACAAATAGGATTGCTATAAGTGTAATTGCAAAATGGGTTGATTTGAACACTAGCCACACTTTAGTTGCAAACATAAGGTCAAATGGACAAGATTTCTTTTAATGTCATTATTTAAAAAAAATAACAACAAATTTTTCTCATTGTAGATCAACACATTTTGTTGTCCCCCATCACTTCTTCATTAATTACAAAAAATAATATTCTTGTTGCACCCCATCACTTTGTTCATCATTTGATTTTTATTTATTTATTCTATTGCATTCTAGTGTCCTTGGTGGTCTCCATTCATTCCTTATTGTGTACCATCATTAACCCCCATTGTTCCTTGTCATACTTTAGGACATACATGGGAATTAAGTTTGGCAACCTTATTATCCACCTTCTCCAATTTTTGCCAAGGATGTTGAGAGGGACACATTAGGTTTGTTATATTGTTCTGTAAGTGGAATTCGATAGGTCCAAGTTTACTAAAACCTTTCTAGAAATGCAAGTAAGTAACAAAACCCTAGGACTTGGTTGTATGGTAGAATTGAATGTAAACGCATAACATAAAATAGATCATTTGGTGAACGGGGTGTAAACTTGGCACCAACGAAACTTTTTTTTGTGTACACTTAGTTTTGGGTCTTTGAAGTGTTTATGGTGTAAACTTTCCTTTGTTCAACAAAAGCTTTTAAGTTTTCTTATGAACTTGATCCAAGTTCTGTAAGCTTTTCACTCTTATGGTTCTTCAAACAAACTTCAACACATTTTTTAACCTTGACCAAACCAAAGATCATTTTAAAATTGTGATCCTTCACACAAAAAATCCAAAGAGTTTTTTAGTGATTTCAAGCATTTTAAAAAAAAGAGAAATTCATTTGAATTTAAGCAACTTCGTGCTCACCTTTGTGTGAAGATTTAAAAAATGACTTTAAAATGACTACTTTTGTTGGGAGCGAATTGTGTTACTCATCATTTTATTTTATTTTATTTTTTTTGTGAATGAAAAAAAACCTTGTTTGCATTTTCTATAATGGAATTTGTTTTTTTGGTTTACTCTTTGTTTTTTTTCTTGTCTTTTTTTTTTTCACACCTACAAATTGTAAATCTTCCTTTTCTTTGTTTACATTTGTATAGGTGATAAATTCTTATCATTTAGAGACCTACTAGTTATAGTTCTGGGAAAATTTCTAACTTTAGATTTCACTCAACATTTTCATCAAACAATTTACATTCTCATACCATGTTAAGAAATAAGAGACCATAATTGCAAATATAGATAACTTTATTACACATCAAAAGATGATGTGTTCACATACATGGAACATAATTAAGATCAAGAATATATCAACGAATGTTTTGAAATCTACAACCAAAACACAAAACTTGCAATAATGAAAATATTTCATAACCACCAAGATCAATCAACTAGGAAAGCAAAACAAAAAAAAAACCAACTAAACTTGGGTTTTATGTTGTTGGACATTATAAATGAAAATGAAATGGTGAAAAAGTTGGGTTGATTTTGTGGAAATTAAGTTCCATTTGGATGAAAATATTAAATGGCATTGCATGCAACTTCAATTGAAGTCAAATTCTTAAATCAAATTCAAATACATTGAACATAGTTCAAATTCTTAAATTGAATTGAACGAAATATTTTTTTCATGTAAATTTGCTAGGGTTAATGTTCTCATTGAAATTTCAATTGAATTGAATTTATTTAAATTGAATTGAATTGAATTCTTTTCATAATTTGGTTGAATTCAACCAAATTATGAACCTTCAATCATGAAAAGACGTATGTTAATTTACCTTTTATATCCAATAGGTGAGTTAGTAAAAAAAGGGAGAAATAGTTTGGCTTGGAATTCCATATGAAATGTTTATCATATTTGTCAAGTTCATTATTATATTATTGAATTCTGTACTTGTTTCCAGTGTTTTTTTTTTTTTTTTAAAAAATTTTTT
>Ga0116227_10008599_pt1 | contig 19145 bp, 19 predicted proteins | sample S1TSphgellanicum_FD_89693 | JGI IMG/M metagenome (GOLD analysis project Ga0116227, IMG submission 89693) | Host-associated microbial communities from peat moss isolated from Minnesota, USA - S1T2_Fb - Sphagnum magellanicum MG | ecosystem: Host-associated > Plants > Peat moss > Unclassified... | reverse complement strand
GTTGTGGGTGGGGGGGAGGGAGTGTTTTTTGGAGTAATTTTGTTTTGTGGGTTTTGCTTTTTGGGTAAACTGTTTTTTTTTTTTTTTTTTGTGATTTAGTTTGATCCACCTTTCTCTTTTATGCTTTTTGCACTGGCATGTAATGTGGGGAGCAACTTCAATGTATGGAACAAAGCAATAGTACAGAGGACTGAAGCATAGGAGATGTGTGGTTTGGGGGGTGTTACTGCCAGGCTTGTGTGGGGAAGCAACAATGCACAGTGGCTGTAGCTTGGTCTACATTTGGAGGAAGTGATCCATGTCCAACAACCCATAAGAGCTTGGCAGTGCAAGCTCAATGCTCATCTGTGCATGGGCAGGTGGCACAAATGGAGGAAATGCCTGTTGTATTCTCAAATTACACATGGCAAAAGCCAGGCAACTGGAGTCATCATAATCAATTATCAACTTGGCAAAGAAAACCGCCAGTCTCATCCCAGTACCCAATGTATTAGCTCTTAAACTAGAAGCAGTATGCAGGAGGCCACGTTGCTTTGGAGGCCATGTGTGCTTTACATGCAACTCTCTTGTGCACGTTTTAAACCCAATGGCAGTACTTGATGCATTAGCACTTGGAACTGGAAGCAGTATGATGGAGGCCACACATCTTGTGTGCATTCTAAATCCAATGCTGGTACTCAATGCATTGGCACCTGAACCAGAAGCAGTATGATGGAAGCTGCATGTGCTTCACATGCACATCTCTTGTGTGCATTTCTAAACCTTCAAACCCAACATTTCTAATTGGGTGCCTGAAAGTACTAGACACATACTAGATAATGGTGTTGTTGCTTGGGTAATTCTGGATAGAATTGGGGTACTGCCCTAAACCCTAAACCCTACTATCCAGTATTATTCTCTCTTTATTTCCAAATCCAAGGATTCAAATTTGGGTTGCACTATCTTGTTCCAGGACCATAACAGGCAACTTCCCATTATATAAATACTGGGAAAAGTATCTCAACCGGAGCTGATGAACTAATAAGAGCAAGTCCAAGCACTAACCCCATTGGCATTTGTGTGTTCCTCTTTGTCTTCTCCTTAATGATGCTTGTTGTGAGCTTGTTTTCATCTTCTTCTTAAGAACATTACAAGTTCGGTACTCAATAATATTACAAGTTTGGTTTTTTGTGTTTTGAACAAGTTTGTTGTTGTGTTTCTTAGTGCAAGAAGTATCTTTGCAATAGTCAAATGTTTGACATGTTCCATTCCAAGTACATTTTTCCTTTTTTCTTTTTTCTATTTGCATTGTTGTTTGCTTGGACATTGTTGATATTGATTTTCAAGCTTCTTGTTGTGTTCCTTGACGATAATTTGTTGTTCATGGAACATTTTTCTTTATGCAACAATATTTGCAACAATCCAATGATCTACACATTTTGCTTCAAATACATTTTCTCTTTTTCTTCTTTTTGAACTTGTGTTGCTTTTGTTGTTATCATTGTTGCAACATTCAATTTTTGCTCAAGTGTCTACAACTTGCCATGGATACCAAAAAACTTTGTGTTGTATTGCGGACAATCATCCTCCTCATTGAAACACAACAACATTTTTGTGAGAGAGATGAAACATCCTATCCATTTTTTCCCCCACATTTGGTTGCAATTGTAATAACAACCTTACTCAACTTGTAAATGTTATTTTGCATAATTTTCTATCAACATCCAATGTGGTTGCACTAGGGTTTGATTTAGGGTATTGGGTCAAGTTGCAAAGTACCACATTGTTCTTTATATTTATGCTTGTCAAATATGATGATGAGTGATGGATTTTGAATTTCAAGATGTCAAAGGACACTTTGTTTGACATGACCAACAAGCTAAAGCCATTAATTGCAAGGAAACACACCAAGTATCAACTTGTGATCCATGTGGAGGTTCAAGTGGCTTGTGTGATTTACAAATTATCCCATGGCTCAAGCTTGTTGATGTGCAATGAATTGTTTGCCATCAACAAATCAACTATTGTATTGGTTATATTCAAAGTTGTTAGAGCTATCAACATCAAGTGTTCAAGACTTGGAATTCATGGCTAGTGGGATAGAATATGGAGGTTGACATGTTAGAGTTTAAGGATTGGTGTAACTTATTGAATTTGCATGGCGCCATAGACAATACACACATCTCCATCTTGAAACCCAATATTACATTTGTGAAACACTACTTTTATCACAACATTGGAGGTTATTCAATTGTGGTATAGGTAGTTGTGGATGTTAGGATGAAGTTTGTTAACATTTATGTTGAGGGTGTGTGCATGTTAGGGTGGATCACATTTGGTGCAATGTTAGTATTTTTATAATGAATGTAATTACAATTCCTACATGTAATTGCATGTGTTAGAATTTTTCAATAATGATTAATTTTTAGGTTATAAACTTGAATATGTACATATGCAATTGATTGTTAATGCAAAATAATTAAAATTACAAACATTACAGAATTTTGAAGTTGAAATTACATAGGTAACATTTAAACTAGTGGACTTTGATTAAAGTTAATGGTTGGATCTTAAACTTGTTAAGGATTTGGTTTTAAGTAGGCAATGTATTGAAAAATATATATTGAATTTTTTTTGCATCATACCATATGAAAATATTGACTTTTAAACTTTTGTTTGGAATAAAAATTAAGTATTTTTCAAAAGTCCACGGCATATTGAAAATAATGTGTTTCATGTTGGGATTTTGTACACTTAAATTGTTTTATGATCTTTACATGCATTCATATTATAATTGAATTAAACTTTAAAACTAATAATTTTAGTATCCTTTGAATTGTGTCACATTGTGACCCAAAAAATCACCCCAAAAAATGATTTTTCTCTTGCCACTTTTTGGGCCACCCTAACTTGCATGCACCCTTGGTTTACTTGGAAGCATCCATGATTCTTGTGTTCTAACACAAGCCTTGATTATATAAACATGTTCAATAGAACCCATTTTCAATTTGGTGAGAGGTGGTGAAAAAGCTTTTCCTCCATACCTTCTTGGTAACAAAAGGATATCCATTCCCCCCTTGGATCATAACATCTCACAAGGAAAGGCAACAACATTTCATGCTTGAATTTTTATATAATAGAAAGCATAAGCATGAATGTGTGGTATGCAAAAAGCCTTTGGTATTTTGAAACAAAGCTTTCAAAAGATTTTGTACAAAATTGACCTTGATATCACCTTGGTTCTATACATGTTCTCTAGTTGTTGTCTACTTCACAATTTGATTCTTGGTTGAAAAAAGCTTGACACTTAAAAATTTTACATTTTCTTTAACAAGAAGCAAAAAAAAATGATAAAAGGTTGAATTTACATCCATCATCTACTAATTCATAAATGAATGTGAGAAAACAAAAACAAAAACATTTAGGTGAACAACAACAATGGAATTTGGAAATTTATGTTACAAGTAATTTAATGCAATTTGGTTTAATCATGTAACAATTTTATAATTTGTAAGTATTACTTTCCAAGGTTTCAATTTTATTATCATCATCACCCTTTTGGGCATGGCCAATTGAATACAAAAGCTATTATCAGCTTCGATATGGGAGGTTAATTTTTTCTTGAATAAAATGTTTGAATCATCATTTGTGTCAACCTTGTAATCACATTCACAATATTCATTAAAGTTTGACACAAATTTTCATTGTGGTGTGTGAAATACTACAATTTTTTTTAAAAAAATTCATGTTGAATCCTCTCCTATTACTTTTCAATTTGTAGTTTCATTGAATGAATGTGGTATAAATTCAACTAGGACTTTAGAGCTATTTTCCTATTACTTCCACCAAACTTCAATATTTAGAGATATTTTCCTATTACTTTTACCAAGTTTCAATAGGTAGCAATTTTTTGTTGTGAACACCTATATTGCCAATATGTTGACCATGTCCTATAACCAATCACACAAAATCTTGAAATGGAATCAAATGACTATATTGAATTCTCTCTTGTTGTTTCTAAATTTGTTCTTTTATTCTTAATAGATGAAAATCTCTTGATTGCATTCTAAATGTACATTAGAGATCTATAACATTTGTGTTGTTACTTCCTTATTTATTGTTGTTGTTTTATTTGTCATTGCATTGGCAACTACCTTAGGAGTAACAAGGTTCTAGAATGCCATATCATCATGTTGGAAATTATTTTGATGTGTGTGAATTTTGGGTGTCACATGATTAATCTTTGTTATGCTAATCTTCTTATCATTGTTTTGGACAATTGTACCAAACTAGAATGAAATCTTGAAGTTTGTTGTTATCATGCATGGGGAAGCCTTGATCCTATACAATAATTGTTTCAAATTCTCAATAATACAAACTAGAAGCATAGGTATTATCATTAGGGTCCATGAAATTTTAGCAATGTGGTGGTTCAAAGATAACCATCTTGTTCATAAACACATCAATCATTTCATAGATCACTTTATTGAATGACCTTGATAGATTTAATGTCATTTTATCCAAGGGGAAATGTTCTAAAATTCTTCATTGTGACCCATCCTTAAATGTAATCTTGGATTCTTTTGTAATCCAAGATTATTAGAAGCAAGTTTGTTCCTTGAATGTGTGCATTTGCCCAATTGTAATATTGTTGCAAATATTTACACTTTTGAAACAATCTCAAGAACTAACCAAATCTAATGAAGCTAGATATTCATCTATTTTGGCTTGCACTAGGGATACCACCTCTTGATGCTCCTAACTGGGCTACCTAGATTTCCTTATTGGTCTTAGTTCATTTGCAATATCATTAAAGCTTTGCACTTTCTTTTTCTTTTTCATTTTCATTTGAATGGAATCTTTGGTTCCAATTTCAAGAATGTATGTTACCATGAATTGAATGGATTACAATTTGTTAAGTTCTTCACATTAATAATAATAATATTATTATTATTATTATTTTGCATGAGTTTTGAATTTGAATTTGGCAAAGGCCATTGGAAATGAAACATATTTGTTGGTTTGTTTGATTATAGATCATTGCCACCTACAACTCATCACCTATTTCTATGTTGATGTGCTATTGTATTGCTGCGAATTATTGGCAATGGCATTGTTACAACTACATGTTTGTGCATTTTTTACTACATGAAGTTGTTATTACAATGGTATTTTTGTTGCAAAGAAGACTACAATGATATAGTGTGAATGCCACAAGGAGCACAAGGAGTGTAGTGACAATGATGCATGAAACAAGATTTTGCAATCAATTGCTTTAGGTGCTTTGAGTTGTTGGGGGGGGGGAAGTTACCATTGATTTATAGGGCGATTCTTTTTAGTTCCTACGTAACACTAAGATTTCACTTCAATTTATATATATATATATTAGATGGTAACTACATGGAAATGTCCAAATATGCACATGCATAACGGCTAAATATGCATGGAGTCATATCCGAAAGTTGTTTCTTTTTTTAATAAATGTCTTTATGCATAATCGGCAAAGGAGCCCCTCAACTATATGTATATGTGTATTGTATTCGGCATAATCCAATTTTGAGATATACATGTCCAGAAACAAAGATTTGAGGATTCTGAATATGAATTTTTATTATGCATATTCGGGGTTTAGGGTCTAAGGGATGATGGATACATCATCTCATTCATTGCGAAGAGTGGGGGGTATGCTTTGTGTCATCATTTGGCAAGTTTTTCACTTGGGAGTTTCCACAAGTTCTTGCAAGTTCTTACATCAACTTGTCCAAGTGGATTTTATATTCTCATTGTGTCTATTTAGGGTTTAGGGTTTAGGGGATGGCAAATACGACTTTTTGCTCATTACGAAGAGTGGGTGGGAAGCTTTGTGCCATCATTGTTAAGCTTTTCATTTGAAAGTTTTTGTAAATTCCTACGCCATCATTGTTAAGCTTTTCATTTGAAAGTTTCTATAAGTTCCTACAAGTTCCTACATCAATTCGTTCAAGTGGATTCTATATTCTACTTTTGGCTTTCAACTTTTGATGTCGTTGGTGTTGCTTGAGAGTTCTTCCAAGTTCTTGCAAATTCTTTCATTAACTCATTCACTCACATACGGCTTTCGGTGTCAGTGTTGTTTGAAAACCTTGCATTGACTTCCTTCCATTGTTGCTATTGTGTGAAAGCCTTTGCAAGCTTTTGCGTTAACCATCAATCCAAAAGTCATTGTTGGTTTGTCAAATTTACAAGTTTTATTCTCATGAAACATAAGTGTTTTTTACCCCTTTGCTAAATTTTGCTTTGTGCTTTGATTGTTAACTACATCTTGTATCTACTCATCACCTTTGAGCTTTTGACTTTTAATTGCACTTTGTAAATGTTTTTGTTTTTGTTGTTGTTTTCCATCTAAATATGTCATGTTCATGAGGTGTGACAGTTTAAGGTTTGGTGTTTAGGTGTGTCCTTTTGTTATTTGAAGCTCCATGTTTCACTATGGCTAAAGATTGAATTCGGTTGAAGCATTATGGCTGAAAACTAAATTAAGCTAAAGCTTGAAGAATTTTAATTTTGATTTTTGTTATATGCTCTTAAGGTACAATGGTATTTTAGGGTTTGGAGTTCAAGTGTGTCTTCTTGCTGTTCGAAACTTTGGAATGGCTAAAGACAAAATTTGTGTCATTGAAATTGTCAATGGAATTGATGAAATTCTCCTTGATGTGAGCACAATCCCTTTTCAATGTCACAACTTTTTACATGTGGGAAGTATGCATTAACAATAATGTGATAGTGATTTACCAGCTATTTCTAATGAAGTGTATCTTCAAGTTATGGAATTGTGGAAATCACACATCAAAATTTCTATTTGCTGAAGTTTTTTTTGTTGTAAATGACAACTTGCCTATTGATCGATTAAATCTTCAAATGTTGAAGTGCATCATTTGTCGGTCCCAACAAACTTATAGCAACATTTTGAACCAATTTAGTTCTATTGTTAGAAAAAACTTCACCAAGTATGGAAAAACCAATGGCATTACTCTTATGAAAACACATGTTGATAATGTTCATCTTCATTTGCTTACTAAAAGAAAATATGTATTAAGTGAAAGGGCAATGGTTAAACATTCTAAAATAGATCACAATTAGTAGCATGGGAAGAAAAAGGTTGGGGCAATTGGTTTTACAATCACTTCTTTTTTAGGGTCAACAAACTTGTATAAGAATGTTGATGAAGCACAACAAGGATTTATTGAAGACCTTATGTTATACATCTACAAAGGCTACATGTTTTTTTCAACTTGTGAAAACATTTGGCTAAGAAGGTAAATATTGCGCCAATGTCCTCATGTTGTATTTCCTTCATGTTCTTCTTTTGTGAAACATGTGCTTCTTGCAATGGTCACAAAGACCATGAAATTACATGTTCCGCCACATTTAGAATCAACAATTATTGTGTTTATTAGCTTCGATATCTAAATGTCTAGAGGTGGCATAGATACATTTGTTTTGGTCATTAATTATTTAAATGAGGCTTGGACACCTAGGCATGCTATTGTTGGCTTGTTTGAAATGCATGAAACAAGTGGTAGTGTCATGGCTTTGTAGCTTCAATCTCTACTGAAAAAATTTGGATTAATTCACCGGGTGATTACTTTTGTGAAAGATGAGGGCAACAATTTATGAACCATGGTTGTAACATTATGGTCAATCATTGATTGTGAATTGCTCAAACTCTTGTAGGTTTATGAGGGTACTTGCTTTGGACATGTGATGTCCAAAGCATGTCAATATGCGATGAATGATGATAAAGTTTAAGTGAATTTAACTTTGGCGAGTGTCAAAGATGCTCAAACAAGTTTGCAAAAAGTAATTATTTGGACAAAAAAATCAGGGAAAGGGAGGTAGGAGTGGGAAAAGGCCTACATTGAAAGTGGAATGTGGCACTGGAAATTGAGAACTCTAATGAAAACCAAGTTTGCAAGTAAAGTTATAATGTTTGAAAAAACTTTGGAATTCAAACAAGATATGTTATTAGGTTATGGGAAACAAAAGACACTAACATTGTAACAAATAGTTCCTAGGGCCTAGGTCTGGGCCATTACGAAAACTTTCATTAATTGCTTGAATTTTGTGGTGATAACATGTGTGATGAACCAGTCTAAAGGCCATTAGTTACTATTAAATGCCTTAACTACTACAATCAATTTGATTGTGGTTAAGGAATCTGAAGGGATCATCTAAAGTAGATCCCTTTGATGGGGGTGAAACATTTGACCTTTTTGATGTTTAGCTCCACACATTAAGCAAAAACATGCAATAGGAGGTTGTGAAGGTAATTAAACCTTTTCTGAAATTTTTGAAGGTATTTGATTTTCGTCAAATTCACAATATGTTGGCCTTGATGTTGGATTCTTGTTTCAATCTTTTCAAGTTATGAAAAGTTTTGTGGGGCACAACAATACAATCCACCTCATTGTTGAGTATGATGTGAAAGAAGTCATTCTTCTTCTGATGACTCTTTTTGATTGACTAAATTCTATTGTTGAGGCAATTGTAGCACCATGTGATGAACATGCTCTTTAGGTTGAAAAAGAGGACAATAACATGTTCAATGTTGGAACTTCCATGGAGGAATCTTCACAAGCACTTGTTACTTCATAATTTTCTTTATTTTGGAGGCTATATATTCCACCATTTATGTATGTGGATCCTTTTGTTTAGTGGTGGACCCATGAGGGTCAGTTTCCAAATGTTGCTTTCTGGGCCAAATAGATCCTTAGGATTCTTGATTTTCAAATTGAAACAAAAAGGGTGTTTAGCCTTGTTGATCTTTTGATAGCTTTGAGGTGTTGTTGCTTATAAGTGGAAAATCTTGATAGGATTATCATTGTGGTAAAAAAATGGCCAAATGATTCGTGCATGAATTACAGGGCAAATGCAAGCTTCAAGGATTATATCAAATTTGAAGTTGCTCTAGTTAAAGAAAATTATGAGTTTATTGAAAAATCTAAATATTTTGAAGAGTTGTTGGTTGATAGTGATTAAGTAAAATTCTTTTTTTTCCTTTAGTTGTTCCTTTGAATTTATTTGATTTTTTGTTTCTTATCCATGTTGATGGTGCAACATTTTGGGCCTTCTATTTTTGTTGTTGATCAAGTTGCAGCATCAACATCAACTTCCATATCAATGTTGCTGGGTTTTGGCCCTTTTGTTTTTGTTGTTGATCAAATCACAACATCAACTTCCATATTAATGTTGCTGGGTTTTGGGCCTTTTGTTTTCTACGTTGATCAAATCACAACATCAACATCAACTTCCATATTGATGTTGTTGGGTTTTGGGCCTTTTTGTTGTTGTCGATCAAGTTGTAGCAACTTTTTAGGTTGGTGGGTGGGTCAAGGTGTTGGGGTGTTTTGGTGGGTGTGTTTTTGCAGGTAGCTTGTGCTGTAGTGGGTAGAGTTCTTTACAGAACTGGGGTTCAATTCCCCCACAAGCTTTTGATTTTCAAGAATGAAATTGAGGTTTATGATTACCAAGTATGAAATTAGGGCTTAGGATTTCCAACTATGAGATTCCTTCAACCCTAATTTCAAAACCCTAATTCATTCATCCCTAATCGCTTGAAGCTTCTTCGTTGAGGCCTGAGACCAAAGATGTGGTGGTGGTGGTGGTTGTGGTGGTTCTTCCTCTTCTTCCCATGCGTAGATCCACGTTAGGAGATTTCGATCTCGGCGATGTTGTTGTTGTTGTTGTTCCAGGCGGTGGCTTGATGACGACGTGCAAAAGTCGTGCAAAAATGTTCGTCCATTCTGTCATATAACTGTTTGAAAATATTCTTCCAAGTGCGGCCGTGTTACAAGAACAACGAGAACAATCGCTCCTTTTTTGTTCGTTGTGTTCATGGAAGTGCGAAAAGCAATCATTATTGAGGCGCGTCGCTTCGGACCTCTTCTCTTGAGTGAGTTTCGAATTATTATTATTATTATTATTATTTGTTTTGTTTTGTTTTTTTTTTGGGTTTGAGATTTTTCGGTCGCTCTTGCTTTATACCACATTTCTCTAGTTCAAGCAGTGCGATGAATCAAGAGTTTGGGAGGGAAGGGAGCCGAGCAAGTTCTGAATTTTGGACACTGAATTGGACAGATTCTGGTTGGTGCAGCAGAGCTTTAACTGGCCGGAGTGGAGAGTTTCGTCCAACTGCAGCAGCAGGTCGATTCCAATGTGCACCTAATTTGTGCTTTGAATTTGGGATGCAAAAATGAAAAACTAGGGTTTTCATACTGCACTTTCTCAACTTTGAAACCTTGGTTGCCATAAACTTTACTCTAAGAAAAATCTTTGAAACTCACAGACGGCCAATCCACTCTAGATGTATCCAACATCTGCAGTGCTGATAAACCTAGTCAAGCTGAGACTGTCAGCAATAAATTGATCCTGAAAAACATTCAATTCTTTCCAAATGTGGAAATGACCCATGAAGCATGTGCTTTTGGTACCATTGGTATTGCCACAAACTGGATAGAAATTCAGGACATCTTTGCCTCTTGTGGATTTGCATACATCTAAAGACACTTTAATCAAGCAAACAAACTGATCCTGAAAAGCATTCAGTTCTTTCCAAATGTGGAAATGACCTTTGAAGCATGTGCTTCTGATACCATTTGGTAGTGCCACAAACTGAATAGAAACCTAGGACATCTTCTGTCTCTTGTGGATTTGTATATGTGTATCAAGGTTTGACGCAAAGGATTTAGCATTGTTGTGCAGAATGGGCAAAGGCCATTGCTGCACTTGCTAGATTTTTTTGAATCAAAAGTATTTAGTTTGGGTGGTAATTGTGCAGGATAGATTCTATCAACTCCAGTGTTTCTCGTTGTCAGTTATACATGAGCATAGTCCATGGGCATGAGGAAAGGTAGTCAGTCCCCTATATGAGGTTGTTACAGTTCTCACCCATTCCTGCAGTTTCTTCAGGTCACAAAGAGAAGCTTTGGCGGGAGTTCTTTTCAGATCCTTCACAGTGGTGGGATCACAGGTCAGGGAAGGTAAAATTAATCAGGATTTCTGTTGAAATTTTCTTCATCAATGGAGAAAGTCAGAATAGCTTTGTAATCATAGCCTGGTGGTCCACACAAGTTGTACAGACATGCAATGGGCTGCACTTCTTGATTTGCATTTCTGGTCATAGGTGAATGTGAGGTATCCAGATTTCAAGCATAAGAAGAGACAGGAGGCACTATGGCTTGACGACAGATGGATTCCTCCTTGGGTTGTCGCGGAAATTGCTGCCCTGGCACCAGGGACAGTACCATTGAAAATTTCTTCATTAAACAGAAGACTTACGAGTTATGTGAAGGCAGGGCAGTATGAGAAGACATTGGAGGTTTTCCAACAAATGGGAAGAGAACACATAAGTCCTGATAGATTCACATTTGTCCCAGTGCTTAATGCATGTGCTAATTTACGAGCACTTCAAGAGGGCAGGCGTGTTCATGAACAAATCATTCAAAGCAGCTGTGAGACTGATGTCTTTGTGGGTACTAGCCTTGTTGATATGTATGCCAAAAATGGGAGCATGGAGGATGCTTGGAGAGTGTTCAACAAGATGCCAAAACGCAATGTTGTCTCTTGGACTGCTATGATTCAAGGACATGTGAAATGTGGGCAAGGGAAGAAGGCATTGGAACTATTTCGACAAATGCAATTGCAAGGGGTGAAACCCAACCCTGTCACTTTTGTGGGAGTCCTGAATGCATGTGCAACTGCAGTGGCACTTGAAGAGGGTAGGCATGTTCATGAGCAGATCTTGCAAAGCGGTTGTGAGTCTGATGTCACTGTTGGTAATAGCCTTATTGACATGTATGCCAAATGTGGGAACATGGAGGATGCTTGGAGAGTGTTCAACAAAATGCCCGTGCGCACTGTTGTCTCTTGGACTGCCATGATTGTGGGGTATGTAAAATGTGGGCAAGGGCAGAGAGCATTGGAGCTATTTCAACAAATGCAATTGGAAAATGTGCAGCCAGATCCTGTCACTTTTATGGGGGTTTTGAATGCATGTGCAAGTGTACTGGCACTTGCTGAGGGTAGGCGTATTCATCAACAGATTATGCAATGTGGTTGTGAGTCTGCTGTCTTTGTGGGTAATAGCCTCATTGACATGTACACCAAATGTGGGAGCATGGAGGATGCATGGGCAGTGTTCAACAAAATGTGCACACGGGATGTGGTCTCTTGGAATGCCATGATACTTGGACATGTGAAATGTGGGCAAGGGCAGAAGGCATTGGAACTATTTCAACAAATGCAATGGGAAGGGGTGCTGCCAGACCCTCTCACTTTTGTGGGTGTCCTGAATGCGTGTGCCAGTATAGCAGCACTTGCTGAGGGCATGCAGGTTCATCAACAGATCATTCAAAATGGTTGTGAGTCTCATCTGTTTGTGGCTAATAGTCTCATTGACATGTATGCCAAAAGTGGGAGCATGGAGAAAGCTTGGAGAGTGTTCAACAAGATGCCTTCACATGATTTGGTCTCTTGGAATGCCATGCTTGGAGGATTTGCAATGCATGGGCAGATCAAGGAAGCTCTTACACATTTTGAACTGATGCCCCAAGAAGTTGTAGACGCAGATAACATCACCTTTGTTGGTCTTCTGTCAGCATGTAGCCATGGGGGCTTGATGGAGGAAGGCCTGCATTACTTTGATATGATGGGTTTAGTTTACAATGTTTCAGCTACAGTGGAGCATTGTGTTTGCATGGTTGATCTTCTTGGTCGTGCTGGCCATCTGCAGGAGGCAGAAAATTTCATCAAAACAATGTTGTGTGAATCAAGTGCTTCTGTGTGGACAGCCTTGCTTGGGGCGTGCAGAATTCATGGTGAGGTACAGATGGCAGAGCGTATTGCAAATATAATTCTTGAGATTGACCCTGGAAATGCCATGTGTTATGCATTGTTATCCAACATCTATGCTGGTGGTGGCAAGTGGAATCTTTCACACAGATATTCAACAACAGAGAAAGAAACAGGTTGTGAAGAAAGAGCCAGGGTCACAGTTGGATTGAAGTGAACAGTGAGGTGCATTCTTTTGTAGCAGCTGATCAAGACTACCCTAAAATAGCTGACATCCATGCAGAATGGATGAGATTGTCTGGGAAGATGAAAGATTCAGGTTATATGTTTGACATGAATTTTGTTCTGCATGATGTAGAGGAAGGAGAAATGCCTCATTTTTGTAAACATAGTGAGTGAGAAATTAGCTATTGCATTTGGGCTCATCAGCACAGCTTCTGGTACTCCACTCTGCATTCTCACAGATTCTAGGGTATGTGGTAAGTGCCATGCTTCCACCAAGTTAATTACAAAAATAGTTGGGAGAGTGATAATAGTAAGGGATCCGAATCGATTTCATCACTTTGAAGATGTCATTTGCTCATGTAGGGATTATTGGTGATATGCATTCAAGGCCTTACATCTTTTCTTTTGTTTCTTCACATGTATAATGGCATATATGTACATTTCCAACATGGTATCCTTGCTTTTACCATAATAATCTTAAATATTCTCCTGGTGTAGAACATAGTAATCAAAGACAAAAAATTGAAAAGAATAGACTTAAAGAAAAGACACTCCAAGTAACATGTCATATTACACATCCACAGTTCGACCTAAAAAGTTTGTCCTCAAAAGGTTGAATGCACTATAACAATCTCAAAAGTTCCCAACTATTTCCCATACAATCACCCATTTCCCAACAACATAATAGGTGATAATATTGTCTCTGCTAACTTTTCCAATGATGTTTCCAATGACAACAACTAACATCATGGGTGTTGGAATCTTCCACCCAAACTTTTCCAATGTGATGGGAAAGTGCAAACAAAAATTTTCTATTGCTATTCTATATACCCATCCCATCAACAGTAGGAAGAAGAAAAGGGAGATTGCAACAGAAAAGCCTGACAAGAACCAAAAAACCGCCCTAAGGACTCAGTGCAAAAGCAAACCCTGCATTTCTGGATAGTCATTTTCCTTAAACAAGGGGTTCCACTGCATGAAGTGAAAGTACATTCAACTTTTGGCCATTTGTTGGAATAAAACATAATCAAATTGGCCTATTGCCCAGTGCAGTTGCCCACCACTGCACTTAAAAACTGGCTCCTTGAAAGCAGTCCCAACAAGCTGAATGACCGAGCATGTTAAGTACAATAGCAATAAAACATCTATCCAAGAGTGTCGAATAACCTTCATGGGCTTGAGAACATGTAACCACCGAGGCACCCCCTGAAACACCGGAAACTGCTCTCCGTGGCAATGCCTGGCATTGAAACCTACATGGTTGACCATCAGCTGACAAACATTGAGATAGAGGAGGAAAACCAAGAAAAACCCCCCAAAAAAAAGACTATCTCAGCACATCAGCAGTTTCTTTCTTATGTCTACTTCTTGTATTAAATCATCATCTATTCTATCAGGACACCAAAGTCAATTGCTAAGTGTTAATGGCTTCACCATCACAACTTCTCTTATGATACCAGAAAGCTAGTGAGCCTAAATAGGCAGAGGATGTTAACTGCTAAAAACCCCATTCCATACGTAGCCCCCAATTACAAGATCCTGACTCACACCATGTCCAAAATACATAACTGTGCTGGATAATGATAGAAATGAACTGACATGGAGGAAAACCCTTTCCATACATGACACCTTGTTCTTGTTCTTGTTATTTATACCCCTGACAAGAAGCAGTCTGTGACATGAAAACTCAGCTAAAGAGATAACAAAACACCTAACAGACAGAAAGAAAGGCTGAAAGAAACCAGTGCAGCTGAAGGATGTTTTTCAAGCCTGAAAGGGCACGAGTGAAGCTTTTTGTATGCTACATCACGTACAGACAGTGTGCCAAAACAACATACATGTCTAGAACCTTCCATTTGTTCCTGTCATACCTAAGACACACGTCATCAGAATTTTCTATCCAGTCTGATCAAGCATAAAGCCAAGAGATCATTTAAGTAAAGAAATCAATGGCAAGGACAGGTGACAGACTAAGACAGCAGGAGGGTGACTTGGGGGAAGACTCTACAGGGTCCTGGCAAGAATCGAAACTGAGTATGCTTAGAACTACTGTATGCTTTTACCACAGAATCTATAAGAGAAAGAAGCAAGACCCCTCACCTAAGGTATAAACACTCAAGGTTTCTCACTGTGTGCAAGAGGCATTTGTGCTATACTGCCCTCTTGGACACACAAGAGAAGAAGCTCCCAGAGCCCAAACTGAAGATCTATCACATCCCTGCTCTGTCAGGTTGCTGCTGTTGAGGCTGTTGAGCACCAGGATGACCTGGTACTGGAGCACTTTGCATTCCTCCTGTATCTTCTCTACCAAGAGCAGCTGAGGAAGGCCTGGACATTGGCAACCACTGTTGCTGTGGGTGAAATGGATACCATGGATGAACAGGTGGGACAATGCCTTGTGATGATGTTGCGAAGTAGTTGGGGGTGTCTTCGTACCTCATATAGTCACTATACAGCGCAGGAAATGATGGTCTAGATCCTGGAAAGCCAATTGTGAATGGGCCAGCATAGAAGATTGAGGGAGAATGTTGCATCCCTTCTGGGATTGCAGGAGCCACACAAGCCTGGAAACCAAAATTAGGATGAGGATATGTCTGGCCTGGAACAATTCCACTCATCACTGGCATTCTTGGCATCCCTTCATAAGACATCAACCGTCCTGGATGAGGCACTGCAAAGGGTGAGCCATGTGTATGTGTCGGCCGTGTGGGAGAGGGTGCCATCATCATGTGTGAGCCATGAGGTTGCACCAGTTGCGAGATAGGAAGACGGCTTTGCATGCCATAGCCTATCCTGCCACCCCATTCTCGGTTTGCATTTGCTGCAGCAGCAGCTATTCGATTGGCATGCATCTGTGCACGTTTATCCACTTGACGCTCCCGCTTGTGAGCATTTTGGTGGCCACCCAGGGCCTGAGAGCTTGCAAACTCCCTCTTACAAAAGTGGCAATCATACTTTCGATTTTCATTCAAGGGAACACTAGGTGAACCTGAGAGAACACTCACACCTTCTGTGCCTTGGTTTCCAGTAGTTGGCATGGTAACTGAGGAACATTGCATCTTGCCAGCCTCCCCACTATTCTGACTTGCTTCCACTTCCATCACCTCCTCCTCACCTGCATCTTCTGGAATTGCTTCCATTTCCAAAGTCCCTCTTGTGGAGTGGGAAGGAAGAGAATGAAACTCTTCAAGTTGACTGGATCCATCTTGCTGCTCCTTACCTCTGTTGCTCCTACCAATAGTAGCTGCACCTTCCTCTCCGTTCCTGCTTGATGTCAATGGCCAGTTCATCTCAACACCAAACAGTTTCACAGCTTCCCCTCCTCCTCCTACTCTGTCCTGTTCTGCACCTCCCATAGACAGCCAGGGTGTGGTCTCTAACTGGACAAAATCTAGACCACGAGGTCGGGATTCTGATCCAGGTGCTTCATGTCCTGTCCTTCTACCAAAAGCTTGATCAACATCACCATCATCATTCCCCCTGTGTTGTATGCTGGGTGACAAGGCCATTGGCGGGCATTGATCCGGATGATACAAATGCTCTGACCCCTCTCCTACATCCCGGAAGCCCAGAGCAAGATCTGTAGACTCTTCTTTATCTTTGAAGAAAGAAATCCGGTGGGATGAGAATCTAGTCTGATTGACATCTCTGGATGGAGAAACACTCACTTCAAGATCTTGTGTGTCTTGGTCTTGTGTGTCATCTTCTTCTTCATTTGCTGCTCGTTTGTTGTCCTTGTGGTCATGCTTTAGTCCCTCAGCTATACATACTAGGGTAGAATCCTTTTGCAATTTTAAACCATCTCCCACCTGCACCTTTTGCACATTAGATAAGCAAACCCTGAGACAAATGCATGCTATAGCTGATACAAGTTCTACATATTTCTCAATCCTTTTTCCTCCTTAGCTGTAACACGGCAGGCAATAAGTGGGGTGAGGGGGACCATGCCATGTATAGATCCATTCTTTTGCCCTATCAGCATCTTCTACTTGTGGCATGTGGTGGCGAGAAAAAAACAGATGATCTGAACGTTTCTCCTCCTATTTCTTGTATTTTCTTGCAATTTGGGTGTGTGTGTGCATGGACATACATGCAACAACAATTTTACCTTTTGGTCAAGAGTCGGCTGGAACGGGTCCTTGGCAGCAGCAGCAGCTGTAATTGAGATCTTGGAGCCTTCTGCAGCAACCTGTACATCAGCAGCAGCGGAGGAGGGTTTGTGCTGCTGCCGCTCCTCCTCACTAAACAGTAGTCTTGAAGACTTGTCCTCCGGAGGAGATGTGGAATGCCGCTGTCGCTGCTGTTGTCCTAATTTCAAGTCCTTGGAGTTCTTATCTAGCTGAAGCCTTGGGGACTTTTGTTGCAAAAAAAACCCTTCTTCTACTTCTTCCTCTTCACCGCCACCGCCGCCACCAGCCGACTGCTGCTCCAGCGCTGCTGCTGCTATCAATAGAGAGTGATGCGAGAGCTTAGGCCTCTCTGCTCTTCCGAACACGGGATCACCCTGCGTTTCCCTGTGCCTCTTAGTACTGGATTCCATCGAAGCTTCACTCTCATCCTCACTCTCATCGTCACTCCTCACCGCTATATGTCGTTGCTGCTGCTGCTGCTCCACTACTCTCAATCTCTCACTTCGCAGCACCAAGTCGCCAAAACCAGAACCGCGCAATGACAATCCCACAAACCTCGACATCAAACAACACACACACCCTCCTCACACTCCCCATCCAAACCCCCCGCCCCCCACACACACACTCTACACACACACTCTGCGTGTGTGTGTGTCTCTCTCGGCTTAACTTTTTCTCTCCACACACACACTTCTCTCTCTCTCTCTCTCTCTCAGATTTACTTCTTCCACAAAATGCCTTCTCTTCCTACTCCTCCTCCTCCTCTTCTACAACCACCACTCTATCCTTCACATCTACTATGACACCAAACAACAGACGCCGCTACCACCGCCATAGAACCCTCCTCCTGACAAACTCTTCTCCCCACTTCTTCCACGACTACCAACAAACACCACTACTGCCCGCAGCGCCGCCGCCGCCGCCGTCACATGTCTTCCTCCAGTTTTCCTTTTCCAGAAAATCTTCCCAAACCCGAACTTGTTCCAAATCCCTCAGCAAGCAAGTTCCCTCGGCAAGCAAAGTTCCAAATCTCCTTTTTCTCAGAAGGATATTTTTGCCGCCCTCTTTCTCTCTCTCTCTCTCTCTCGCTCTCTCGTCTCTTTTGTTCTCTCTCTCGTCTCTCGCGCACTCGGCAGAGAGCCGCTAGAATGGGAGAACCGCGAACGGGGGGAGCGGGAGTGGGACCCGCACTGTCTCCAGGTGGGCTCCTTCGAGAGGCGCCCGCCAATAAGAAGGGCGCAGCAAGGCACCGCCGTATCTGCGGCTACGGGTAACGTGTCGGCAGCAACGGCAGAAGCAACGAGTCCAGGCTTCGTAGGGACGCATAAGGACCGTAAGGGCGGTTGAGTGAATATCAACCACTCGGTTACACTTGGGGGGGCGAACGTCTAGGCCCTTGGGGAGGGCGTGGGGCGAGAGGAGGACCGACAGACAAGAGCGGGTTGGCTCAATGTCAGCCACTCGTTTAAGCATTTAAGAGAATGGGAATTTAGGTACTAAGCAGGGATTCTTTTAAGGATTTTGTGATGTAGCCAAAGTGGCGATCATCCAGAAAATAATTTGGCCAAATTTGGCTACATAATAGACATGAAGGTAGAAATATTATTTCTAAATTTTTTTTTAAAGAATTTAAAAATTTACCCAAAAGAAAGGGGGAAAAAAAAACCATAATCCTTATATATTATTGGCTATCTTCTGGAAGTTATCATAAGAGACTCTGGCAATTTGGAATTTTATTAATTCGAAATCTGGCGAATTTGGGTCCTTTTTTTTTCCCATGAAAAATCCTTTTGTATATAGGTCGAAACCACATTTTTCAGGTCGAAATTTGGCGAATTTAATTTGCCAGTAAAAGAAACACTTGGGGGGGGGGGGGGGGGGGGGGGTTTGGGGGGAGGAAAAGGGGGGGGTTTGAGGGGGGGGTTGGGGGGGGGGGGGTGTTAGGGGTTTTTTTTTTTTTTTGACCCACTTTTTGGGTTGTTG
>Ga0116227_10008598_pt1 | contig 19146 bp, 16 predicted proteins | sample S1TSphgellanicum_FD_89693 | JGI IMG/M metagenome (GOLD analysis project Ga0116227, IMG submission 89693) | Host-associated microbial communities from peat moss isolated from Minnesota, USA - S1T2_Fb - Sphagnum magellanicum MG | ecosystem: Host-associated > Plants > Peat moss > Unclassified... | reverse complement strand
CCCCCCCCAAAAAAAAAAAAAAAAAAAAAAAAATTACTTTTTTAGGAGGTTTTTTTTTGAAAATAAATAAACCCAAAAATTAAGACCCCTTATATTTTTTTTTAATTTTTTTTTTTTTTTTTTGTTTTTTTTTTTTTTTTTTTTTTTTTTTTTTGGTAGGGTTTTTTATTTATTTTTTTTTTTTTTTTTTTTTTTTTGGGGGGGGGGTACAAATGAACCTCTTTGATTGGCCCATCCAAGAAAAAAATAAAAATAAAACATTGGGCACTCCTCAAAATAGAAGTATAGAATTGCTTCCCCTTGGCCAACATGTATACATTATCCAAGTTCAACTTTGGGAAATTTTATAGGATAAATGTGTGGTCTTATTGGGAACATCTTCAAGAAAACATTGTGAAATTGGGGAACATGATGGGAACATAACTAGGAACCACTTGGGAACATGGTGGGAACACTAGGAACACATGGTGGAAAACAATGGCCTTCTTGGGTGCATGAAAATTCTATTCCTAAATTTTTTTGTTGCATTTTTGGCTTTGGGGTAATGCCCCTTCCTAACAACTTGCATACCTATTGGTGCCATTGCCACATCGAAAAGTAATCTTTGCATTTTCATAGGAAAATTTACAAGATGTTGAAGTATCAATCAATGTTTTTCTTGGTAGCAAATTTTTGTGTCTTGACCCAAAAAAAAGAATATGGTGTTGTGGATCTTATTTTTTAATTGGAGAAAAACAAGAAAAAAATTCTTTTGGAGAACAATTACTGGCGAGATCCAATGACAAAGATTACTCAAAATTGAGATTATTCAAGCATAGTGCCACAAGGGTTAGGGCAAATTGGATAATCATGTTGCCTAATTATGAGCAATAGTAAGTGCCCATCTTGCAAAATCAAAGTAACATTTGCCTTTGAAAGATACAAATGGGTATGCATGTAAGGATGCTTGTTTTACAAACTTTTTGCCTCATTGTTGTTGTTCTTCTAAAAGTCATCTCTTCGAAGAAGAGACAATGGTGCAAATGCATGATCAAAGGAAAAGTTTCCTACTCATGGCAGCTTCCATTTGTGTCATTTTCTAATTGTATAAGTTGAAATTACAAGACATGAACAAACAAAGGGCATGGGCTAAGATGATGGAGTAAATTCAAATTGTGAATATGGTAACTTTGATTCCGGACGGATAAGGTCATTAATACTTCTTATATGGAGCATGTTCAATAATTGTCATATGATTCACAAGGTTATGGGGAATGATGATGATGATTTTTTTTAGTATATCCATGGTATTCATTTTATAGCTAACTTAATGCTCCTTCAAGGTGCTAAAAATGTTGTCAATGTAGTCTAAAGAAAAGGATTCCAACTTGGTTTTGAAGATCATCTAATTGTGTAGCTTGTTGATTTTGCGTACTTTTGTGTTCATCAAGCTTAAGTCCTTGCTCATATGTAAGCTTTTCCAAAGCCGATATCCTTGCAATAGCTAGTTCATGGTGAGCTTTGATTTTTCCATCAAATTCAATTCTTAATTTGTTCTCCAAGTTTTCCATGTCCACCTATGCAAATGCAAGTGTAGAGTGATCAATTTTTGAGTATAATTGGTAAGCATCCTTATGGTCAATGATTCACAACACAACATTCAACTATTTTAATTTTAAAAATTTAACCCATGGGTTTAAAAACCCTTGACATAATTTGTTAAGGTTAACACATTTGGGTAGGTACATTGTTCAAGATCCAACATAAAGTTTGTTTTCCATAAGACACTATGACAACTTTAGGGTTTTGGTATGTCATTTCTTCATGTGTTTTAATATGTCTTTTTGACCTAGGTGATTTATGAATTTTGAGATTGCATACATTCATGGATATGGGTGTGCATTTGTGGATGATAAAAACTATTGATTAAATCCAATTCAAAATTCACCACATGAGAGTTTCATATAATAGTTCAAAAGTAATGCATGTGGTTATAATCTTACAAATTGTGGACACAAGCTAGGAAGGTAATGGTATATACAAGTGCAATGAATGCCCCAAGTTCATGGAACCACTAGAAACATGTTAAAAAATTTCACAAAAAAAGTTCTACATCTCCATTCTTTTTCGGAAGAGGAATATAGTGTCAACAATTAGTCTTTACTTGGTGTTTTTGATTTGAAAATGAAAAATATCTTAAATCATCAAACATATATAAAATAAGGAAATTACATTCAATTCCAAAACTATAACTCAATTGGTGTTTCAAAGAAATTAGGTTGTTTCTTATGTCACATATCCATACCTCCCACATTTGGCACTTGTTGTATCCTAATGTGAATTTTTTTTTCCCAAAGCACATTTCTTTTTTTCATTTCGTGCATTGAAAATTTTCAATGTTTTCTTTTACTCTTTTTTTAAACAAATTTTGACACCCCTACTGAAGGGGTGTTTTGCCCCACTACCCATTTGAGCTAACACAATCACTTTTTTAAGTCTAATATTTTCCAAAACACATTTCTCAGGGGGAAAAAATCAATTAATGCATTGGAATTTTACAATGTATTTGTTTTGCATTATTAAAAAAAAACAAATTTTGAGATGGCTACTCGATATGTGTTTTCCCCAAGCACCCATTTGAGCTTAACACAATCACTTTAAATCTTCAAGTTTCCAAAACAAATCTTCCAATAAAACAATGAATTCTTATTGTTATCTCTTTCTTATTGCAAGCCTTTTGAGCAGATCCTCAAAAGTAGGAATTTTTTTCAAGTGCTAAAATGAAATTGCAAAAAAATCCTTGATTCTAAGGGAGAGAAGCTTTATAGAGTTGCAAACCATATATAATTCTAACAAGAAGAAAACTAGCACATAGTGAAAATGTGAGGAAGAGAGGCTAGGAGACAAAAGTAAGTATTACCAAGCTTTCTAAATAGTGAACAAAGAGAAAGACAAAATCAATGGAGGTGTTGAAAGGAGAGAGAGCGAGAGAGAGAGAGAGAGAGAGGGAGTGTGTGTGTGTGTGTGTGTGTGTACTTGGATTTTGGTAGTTGTATCAAACAATGTATCCAATTTGTCAGCAACAAACTTTGCATATTCTGCAAGATTGGTTTGTATCTCTGAAGGAGGTGGTGATGGAGGAGGTGCAGCATCTGTCACTAGATTGTCTGTCGTAGGAGAAGAAGCCTCTGAACCTTCCTCCATTTCTGATTCCTCTTCTGCCATTTTCTTCTTCTTCTCTCTCTCTCTCTCTCTCTTTAACCCAAACTTCTAAATCCCTTCTCCCACTTTCTGAAGCTTTTTAAAAATTTGCATATAAGAAAAGGGACTCAACAATTTTTTTAATTAATTAATTAAAAAAAATTATTAAAAAAAAACTAGAGAAAAGAGAAAGTGTATTACTACACTCTTTGACTCAAAAGACACATCCTTTGAATTAATTGCATGCTTCTTTATATTTCTAACTAGGTGTGAAAAGGGTTTTGGAGACCCTCAAATTTCATCTTAATGTGGTTTTGTTTTTTGTTTTTTGTTTTTTGGGCAGGGCAGAAAAGGGAGTTGGGGTCCTAAGAAATGTGTATGCACTATGGAACAAGTCCATTAGGGCCCCTTCCACCTAGGCCTAGGAACACATTGAGCCTGATAGTATAGGACATGGGTGTTATCTTTAGACCCTTCTGCCATTTGAGGGGCCCTTCACCGGGCTGGTAGGCCAAGTGTAGGCCTCCAAAAATAGTAAAAAGAGTCTAAAGATAGACCCTTTCACCTGCATAAAGAAAACCTGAATTATTTTTTTTCATGGCCCACACATGAATTGAGAAAAAAAAAAATGTGGAAATAAAGATGGAAAGAAAGAAAATAAGGTGCTTTCCGTATTATGGAAGGCACCTTGACAGTCTGGTGTGGGACCTTCCACTTCACAAAAGGTCCTTCTATGGTCGTCCCCAACAGGTTTTTCCATGTAGTCCTTAAACTAGTGGAAAGGATCTTACACCTATAACGATGCATAGGTTCCCTCCCCTTCTTAAAGGAGTAGGTGTAAGATCCCTCCTTTTCTCTAAGAGGGATTTTCATGGACATATGGTGCTCTTCAAATACACTCACTATGACATTTAATGTGCCCAAAGTGTGGGTGTAAAGCCCCAAGGTGGGGGCATTCCCAAAGTAAGGGACCTAGGATGAGGTCATTTAGCCAAGTCTGGCCTTGCATTTAGAGAATGTCCCTCACCCTTTGGGCTTTACCCATCACTGGTAAAACATGACGCAAAGGTTATCCATGAACCTACTAGACATGGGTAGATCACATGGCATAGGAGGGGGAGGGTCCCATTAACACTTCCCAATAAAATGCCCCTTTAAAATAATTTCCCATGAAATTCTTTACAATTTTCTTCTTCAAGCAAATTATTATGGCTATGATGTATATAGGATTACATGACTTACTTAGGTTATTCATACATCCTTGATATTCTTTTAAGGTTGGGCATGCTTCAAGAAGTCTACTTTGTAGCCAATTTAGTACCTCATACCATACTCTTTGTATGATTACTACCTATTTGTATTTCAAATGTTTCTCATTAGATGTTCACCTTTTATCAAGTATAAAACATTGTTGATATATGTGTAAATTTTATGTCTTTGAATTAAGTCCAATGCATGGATGGTGTAAATGTATACATATTAAGAATTTTAAACAACATTTTGTATAATAATAAAATGTGCCATCCGCACCATTTGTAGGACCTTTAATTGTCATATTGTTACTTGTACATATGTCCTCCAACATGTTTTTAAAACTAATAATTTATGATGAAAATTGGCATAGTTGATTTGACATAGTTGATAGTTTAAAATATAAAAAGCATGCATCTAAATATATGTCTCATGCCAAAAACTTGAATGTTTCACCATTTGAATTTTTAAATGTTTTTATATTATGTGCAATTCTTTTAACATTTGTATAAAATAAGTATGATGTGGTGTCATTTATCTAGGTTGCGGTTGGAAATTAAAAGTTTAAATAATATTTATGTTTTTGGTAGTTTGTGAAGCTTTTCAAAATCTATTCAAATATATGTTAATCAATATTTCATTATTTCATCACAATACCTTGTTACAATTCATATCATTGAACATTTTCTTGTCAAAAAATGTTCCTAAACAAAATTAAAATCATCCATTTTGGGATTAAAAATTTAGGAGTCCCCAACAATAAGAGCTTGGTAAAAATTACTTGTCATAATAATGTCCAACTCTGCCATAAATTCATTATATGTTTGTTTTATAATCTATAATCTTATATCAACAGATGTTTTAACATTATATTTACTATTAAAAATATTTCATCTATAACTAACAAATGCAATCCATCATAAGTTTGTATGAAATTGTCACATTTTCATTATTTAATGTTCTAAATTCATTTTGATTTTTACTTAATGGAATTGCGAGTGCATAATGCATTTTTGTTCCATGGATCTTAAATATTGATTTTTCCATCTATGCAAGTTTAATCATTTTTGGTTTTGAAGAATTAACATTTTTTTTATTTTTTAATTATAAAATCAAAGCATATTTTATATAATACACAAAAGGGTAAAAACTTTTCTTGTGCTTAAAACTATTATTAAAAAATGTGGAATGATTTGGTTGGGTTTAGGGTTAATGTTGGTTGTTGTTGAATGTTTTCCAAGATACTTCAAGCAATTGTTACAAATGTATGAATTAAATTCATAATAAATCCCACATTTATAATTATAAAATTCTGTGGACATTTTCATACAATTGATTAGTAATTTTCTTGCATTTCTTTCCAAAAACAATTCCATGAACAAGGATAAATTAGATTTTTAAAAATAACTTTATTATATCATAATATTCATTCTAACATATTCAAATTAAATACATGTGTATTGTTTTATATCACAATATTTGCATTTTGATAACAATCATTTGTATGTATATGCTGCAATTGATTATCTTTAACATGATTTTGATGTGGTGTAGAATTAAGCATCAATTTTTTCACCAAATGAATGGTCATTAATTCAATAAAAACATCATGAACATTTGATGTTAGTGCAAACTTTGAAATATATATATTTCATATGACTATTCATTTGATCTATTGGGTTTTGGAAATTTGGTTGTTGATTTAAAATAATTTCTTTTTTTAGATATATAAAATTGCATGTTCAATATATACTCAATTTCATCATTGTAATCCATTCATGAAAATGGGCTATTATGTTTTCTTTTGTGAACTATTTCTTTTTTCACATAATTGTTCCAATATTGAATGTTGGTATGATATATTGTTTTCACACATGAAAACGTCATCAAGAAGATTTTTCTAAACTATTTATATTTATATTGGATTCATGTAATATTTTAATTTATAGTTGTTTTAAATGATTTTTCAATTGTGATAATTTTTTGTGAAGAAGATTGTTGTGTTAAAAAAATGTTAAACATTTTTTGACAATCATATGTGAAAAATGTGATAATTGTTTGTCATAATTGAGTATGACAATGGTATGTGCAAATGTAATGAAACAATATGTCAAATTGTATGTGCAATTGGATATGGTAAGTTAACATAAAATTATGCAAAGGTCAAATGGAAATAAAGTGTATGAAAAATATAGTTCTCAGATTGTAAGTGAATACATTTTTTTATTCACATATATATATGTACAAAACTTCAACAAATTTATATGCAAAAATTTATAAAAATCTATAAAAACCTATTTGTAGATTAAGAAACTACTATATTTTTCTTATATTTATAAGATTTTTGTTTTGTGTCATTTTATTGATTTTCATGTTTTCATTTATGAATCATCCTTCAATTCCCAATTCAATGTAACATTTTGTTTACATGTTTATTAAAGCCATTTTTTTATTAATTTGAGTTGGGAGCATCCAAAACCAATGCTTATCATCATCATAATGTTCAAATTTTGTCAGGATTCATTAATGAATGAAGTTGGTGTGAAAAAGAATGTATTTTCAATCCAAAAAGGAATAGAAAAGTTTGATTTATTGGCCTTGATGGCGGTTGAGAAATTAATTTTTCCTCCATATGCAAAAATACCTTCATCCATTGTCCCTTGTAAAAAAATTAGAGTAGTTTGCAATCTTGTAATAATGATTTTTTGACAAATAAATCAAACCTTTTTCATCTCTTGATTTGAATGACAAACATTATGATGGTATTTTCCTTCATGTACTATAAGAATGTCTTGTAACTTACATGCAACAAAACATTATTTAAATAAAACATGTTTATGGACCAATAGTTTAAATAATAATAAAAAATAGAAATATTATATAGATAATCAATATAACCATTGAAAAAATCATAGAAATTGACATTGAATGTAGAAAATAGAAAAAATAACTTAGGGAAAAAAAATGTAGGATTGGAAAAAAAAAAACCATGAATTCACAATAAATGAAAATATGAGAGAAACTAAAAAATGAACATAATTTAAACCATCACAATTTGAGCTTGAGATTAATAATCATTTTTTAATAATATATTTTGTGATTGGTGGTGAGGATTAGATTTAAGAGCCCGAAAATATTGGGGCTTCAAAATGAAAATCTTAAATTGTTTTTTGGTATTGTCAAGTTATGAATCTTGCAATTTTGCAAGTTGATAATTCTCACATAAATTTTATAATTGTTTAATTAGAACTATCAATTCAATTTTCATCCATTTTTTTGGCCATAATTTGAAATTTGAAATAGAGAATGTGAGCCCATTTTTTATATATTTACATTTTAAGTTCTTTTCAACAATTTACAAAAGCTGCAATTTGGACAATGGTTTTATTTGCACTTTTATCCTTTTCAAAATGAAATTATATTTAAGAATGTTGTGATTCATTTTCTTGCACATTTTAATGTGTATGCAATTGTATTTGAATCCTAGAACATTCTTTCGATTCATTTTTCTTTTCATGCCATAACTTTTATTGTAAGCCCCAAGTTAAATCCATAACAAGGTCATCATTTTTCTTTCATGTTTGCATTCAAATTTTTTTTTAAAATTAATCTTATAACAATTTTTTTAATGTGACCCCACCATTTCTTCATTGTTTTTCCATGTACATATTATTAAAAAATATTTTGATTAATATTTATGATACTATTTTTATGTGACCTTAACATTTTACTATTTCATCAATTCTCTCATGTAGTTTGGGGAGGAACAAAAAAAATTGTAACATGTGACATTTAAAAAATTATTGAAATTATTTATTATTAAAAATATTTAATCATTTTCTTCCATTGATTTGATGATGAACTAAGGAAAATGTTTGCATTTTTATAAGTTTCATTTTTCATAAAATGTTCTTCCTTAAATTTGGATACATAAATTTGGTTCGATATTAAAAGAGTTAATCAATTGAACAAAAAAAATCAAAATTGAAAAAAAAAGAATAAAAATGAACATTAAAAATGTGAAGGTTCTAATTGTCAATTACAAACAATAAAGGGTTAAAAGACTTTTCATGTGCAAAGTTTCAACTTATATCCCATTTTTAATTAAATGGTTTCAATTCATGAGGTCAACAAAAGTAAATGTTATGAATAAAATTTAAATATTGAATGATAATAGATTATTGAATCCCTTATAATTGATCTTTTTCACAATGTAAACATTTTTTTTTTTTAAATTCCAAATTTCATCACATAGTACTTGTCTTTGAAGGGATAATGTAAAATAACCAAGAAACTATTGATGATGATTTTTTTCAAATTCATTTAAAATTCATTCACTCACAAAATTAAAAAATTAAAAAAAAATTGACAATCAGCCTCTTTTATGTATGAGGTTACATGTATAAGACTTAAAGAAACAAAAAGAATCCATTGATGTTTACTTCATGCATGAAGCTCACATCTCTCATGAAAAGAAACAATTTCAATTTTTAAAAAAAGGTTAATGCATCATTGGAATTGTTTCTTTTCATGACAGCATCTTTCAAGTTCAATTGGAGATGAAATGAAAAAATTATGAACTCACAAAATGATGTAATCCATAATTTGATACATTTGGGATTTTCATGCCTTCTTTCATCTGAAGTTGCAGATCAAAATTCTCACATGTTTTTTCACCTTGGCCTAAATCTCATCTTGAAATTCTCATGCCTTTTTTCACCTTCACCTAAGTCTGCATCTCAAAGTTCTCACACTTTTCACATTGACCTAAATTGCATCTCAGAATTGTCATGCTCTCTTTGCATTGATGATGTAAGGAAGTAAGGAACACACCTCGGGTGGAAAATCCTCTATAAAATTGAAATCACCAAGATTTTTTTACTGTTGATAATAGTTGACAAACTTAGGGGTGCATCATCAAAAGAACAACTGCAAGAACTAAAAAAAAAACACAAATCAAAACACATTAAAAAAAAAAAGCATGCAACCTCGAAGCTCTTCAAAGGAAATTTTTCCCAAACAAGTCACTCTACTCCTCCAAACTTGGAGGATCTTACCAAAGATCCCACCCATAAAAACAGAACCATGTCAAGCAAAGTGCTTATCTGCAAGGTTGACCTTGCTTGAGACATTAAACAATGTGTACAAAATCATACTATAAAATTCAGAGATACAACCATAAGTGTTGTCATGATCAATAACATACTCACACAAAATAGCCCATTAAACCCAAAAAAGAGGATTGATTGATAATATATTCACACAACACTGATCCAAAACAACCCATTGAACTCAAAACAGAGGCCTATTGCAGAAGCACATTTAGAAGAAGTAAATGTGTGCAGATGCCTTTCAAGGGGCCTATTACGCCTTTGGAAACAGTGGAGGCTGAACTGGAGATGTAACAGATCAAAAGTTCTAAACTTATTGTCTGGGCAATGACTCATTGATCACAGAGTTTCTTGTTGTGACCACAAAAAACACATCTATGTGATTTCAGAGAAAACTACACCTGACAAGTTCGAAGGTAAACATTGTGGCAGTTCCAGCAAGAAATGTCATTAACATGACAAGACTTAGCATGGTCATAACTCACAACCTTTTGTGTGCAATGTGCAGTGTGCAAGAACTAGCACCCCTTTTATTCTTAGCATTGCAAGCCATGCCCAACAAGCATGGGCACATACATACTTTCAAAACAAGCTGCAGAAGAACAGTGTTACACAGTAGGTTGAGAAATTCTGCCCTGCACTTCTACCATTATGTGTTGGCACAGAGTTCCAAAATGCACCTACTCCAAATGAGACTCCTCAAAAATGTTGTGTGGTGAATGGACTTGGGGGGAGCAAGATGGGAGCATCATCCATTGTTGAAGTCAGCATCCATCAGTATGTGGCAGTCGGCATTGGTAATGGCACAGTGACGAGTCAGCGCCTACCCTCTTCCTAGATAGCAATCTCTGTAGCCAAGACTCTTCATTAATGGACATAACGTATCTGATGTCTTCACATCACCTTCTCTTTGACTCCGCCTCCAAACTTTGAAAAGTGTCTCCCACATTGGTGTGTGGCCATCATCCATCTGTCATTCAAGTGAAATCTAATCAATACAGACTGGACTTTTGCCAAATGGGCAACTAGTGCTGACACAACATCTGATTAGAGACAAGTAGACAAGTTCCATGGTGGTGTGAGTGCATCCATGGCTGCTTCGATGTCCCAGTTGATGACATGGGCACTAATAAGCAAATGATACATCCGATTCAATCCCAACTCCTTCATATACTCATACAATCTCATTACTTCACTAGTCTGTGACAAATAGACCCCATAAAATGTGTTTGTTAGCTGCAATCTACTTTGGTACAACAGCAAGGCATTTTGGAGACCAACTATGCTTTGACAATCTGCCCACCTTTTTAGCCTTCCCAAAAGCATTGAGGAGGGCATCGACGGAATGGATGTCAGGTGTTAGTCCAAAAGTGGAGCTGATAGCTTCAAATGTCTGATACGCACGGTCAACATCCCAAATATTTGCACAACCCTGGAGCACACATTTTATTGCTGGCAGCGATACAGCTCATCCACTTCCATGAATCTCTGCCAGCTCGTAGTATGCCTGTAAACAGCAATATATACTTCATATCAGCACCAGTGCAACTCAACTCAGCTAATTGTGTCATAGAGAACAATATTCAAGACTGTTAAGGGGAATCAGGCAAACTGCCCTGACCCTGAAATTTTGACAACTCCTTCTGTAACAGTGCTGCCAAAGTCAAGCTATTGATTGACTGACCACATCTAGAGCTCCAGGTCCTGCCTGTGCTATTGCCAGTACCAATGGCCACAATGATGAACATGGGCTTAATATCTCAAGTCCCTTGCTATCTTGCAAATTGCCAAGGCAAGCTCCATATCATGAACAGTGTTGCAGAGGGGTTTAGGGTTTGAACCCTATACCCTAAACCTGCTAGGATAACAAGTCTCCTGCAGAAAAAGAATCAGGAGTTTGACTCTTACTTCTCAAGTATTTTTTCAGCCAATCGTGAATCTTTTTCTCGAAAGATACTTCTCAGCACAAAGTTGTAAGTCAGCTGCCTTGGAATGATTCCAATGCTCTCCATCTCTTCAATGATTTGGTACATACCATCAGCATGAACACCTAGATGCAGCTTGGCATGCAGTAGCAAGTTGTAGGCCAGTATGTTGGGTTTGTTAGGGTTTCCTGCTGCATCTGTTAGCCTCATCCTATCTTCGAAAAGACGCACAGTCTCCTCCAATCTTCCATGTGAAAGAGAATTTGACATCTCCCTAGAAAGAAAGGTTGCATCAAGTCTTCCCAATGATGTGGTGGTGCCAGATCCAAAACCTGAGGGTTTAAGCACAGTAGGCACAATGGAGAACCCTGGCACCCTGCCTCTTCCAAAGGCTGAGGGTGCTTCAAACCCTAGAGCAGGACTAGATGCATTGATGCCAGCTTCCGGCTGTGATATCTGCAGACATTGCGCCATTGAGCTCACAGTTCTAACGCAGAGCCCTAACCCTAACCTCCTTAAACCCTGTGTGTCCAAATCCCAAAACAAATGAGCAGAAAGCTTGGAATTCCACAAAGGCAACAAAGAGAGACATTGAGACAGAAGCACAATGCAAGTTACACCTTTCTGTTTCCATGTCAGTTGCCTGTATGAGAAAATTAGGGTTTCACGTCTGTGGGCCATCTCTTGCTCCGCTCTTTGATATTTCCTTCAAATAAGCACTCCCCTCTACCCTGGTGCACACAAAGAGCAGAATGCACACTCCCTTGCACCACCTTCCTGCAAACCTTACAAGAGACCATGCACTCAGTCCCCACATTCCAAAACTCTGCCCTCATTCCAAAAACACCACCCCCACAAACAAAACATCTGCAAAATCCAAATCTCCTCTCAATAAAGAAAAAAAAAACCCCCCGAGATCAACTCCAGTCAGTCTGCACAAGTGAGCGAGCGAGCAACAACAGTCCCCATTGCAAACACACCACCACCTGCTGCAATTGCTTGCTGTGGCAAATTAGGGTTCCCATTTCCTCCAAAAATGACTGAACAAGAAAAGCAATTCCAAATTCCAAATTCCAATAAATCAGGATCGATGTGAAAAACTGCATAGGTGATTGCTGTTCTGATCTACAACAAGGGAACAAGTGAAAATAAATTGTGGAGCTCAAGACAAAGCTCGAGACGAAGCTGGAGATGTGCACAATACTTAGCTTGAGAGCCAGTCCAGTCCATTTAAGCTAAAGGTTTCACCTGGCGATGAAACTTCAGACCCGTTGTTTTTCTATGTTTACTTGAACCGCAAAAACCTGCACTATGGACTGTGGTCCTTAGGAAGATTTAGCCAAATCTGGCTATAAACCAAACAAGAAATATAAATTCTTTTATCAGACTTCTATAAGTAATTGGCTACATACTGGAAACCAAACATAACAGATCTGGTGATTATTATTTTATTTTATTTCACTTCTGGCAATCGGAAACCTTCAAAAACACTTCATTTTTGTTATTTTTATAGGTCAGTGATCAGTTGTAAAACATACTACATTGCATTGCCTGGTAAAATCATGTATAGAATTAATCCAATTAGAAAAAATCCTCATTGCAACTCCAAATTGTTGAATCCTTTTTTAACACTAAAACCAACCCCTAAGTCCACTTCCAAGGACTACAAAACCACAACAGGATCACAAACCAAATATCAACAGAAGTACTACACTATTGAAATGCAAGAGATTCTCACTTTGGTTCACTGCACTTTCACTGTCCTTTTAACCCTTGAATCATTTGATGGTTCTTCTCAGGAAAGAACTTCTTCAAAGGATCCACCTCCTCTTGCGTTCGAGATATAATGAACACACCTGACTCGCAAGAAAAGTGTTGACCCAAGAATGTATCAACCTGTCCACCTACAGACATTGTCCATGCATTGACTAACAGATTGCTTGTCTATACAGACCTAAAAGATGCATTGATGTGTTGAGTGTTGGCCAACATGTACCAAAAATGTCTGTATTGCTCAATAGTAAGAGAAGTCTGCCTGACAAATGTGAGACATTTTGAGTCTACCAAATACTCACTGAGCACTGACTTCTGAAGCTTGGAATCTATTGGAAGCAAAATTTCTGTCCCAATGTTTCAATTACTGAGGAGAGATCTATCATCTAAGGATCCGTGTCAGTCATCCTCCTTCTCAACCAATTACCATGCTGCTCATTATGCACAGCTACAGATTTCCATCCCCATTAATATGTGGAAATGTTTTGAAAAGGGCTAGAAAAGAAGAGCATACTAGTGCTCAATTAGGCTGCAGCTTCTTCTGCTTCCTCCTGGAGTTGTAGATCAAAGTGGTAAACACCTGCAACACCAATCCCACACACAATTGGAGATATTGAGTGGGTGCAGAAAAGCCCCAAAGTACCATCAGAGAGACAATAGTAGAACTATCCCTGGCACTGTGCAAACACAAGTAATATGGGATTGAAGCAAGGAAGAGGCACTGTAACAGATCCTGGCAAGTCCATGATGTTTAAGATATTGCAAGTAGAATAAGATTCTACACAAAATTACCATGGCCTTTTCCAACTCGTCGCAACTGTGCCACAAATTCTGACACTTTCTTGATCGCTTCAACCTGCAGGAATAAGCACAATTCCATATCCATGAGTAACAAAGAACATTACTTCTGAACATAGCAAGCTGCACTAATAATCAGTTCTTTATTTGAGCTTCAATTCTGGACTCTCCTCAACTGCCTCATTAAACAGCTCTCTATCACCTGCAATTCACTCTCAATTGGATACAATGCGTGAAATCAGAATGTCAGCCTACAGTTCTACTGATTTACTCTTGCAATCCATAAGGGACAATATGAACTACTTTCCTCTGCAACAAGCCCCAATCTATCTTTACCCTCACCTAGCAGCATGATACAACAATCACTGACCTGTTCAGTCAGAAATTCGCCTTCAATGAAATCACACATCTGAGGATCATTGCTGTCCACTGCAACCTGGTCAAATAGTGTCCCCAGTCAGAATATCCATATGCTATAATGTAAGACTAATTTTCTATAGCAACAAGCAACATGCAGGAATCCACAATGAAGTAAATCCTGCAGCCACAACAGTGTATGATGATACAAAAACCTTGCACACATGAACATATCCATATCAAAACAACTACCTGGTGCAATGAAAGAAGCTTCTCATTTGTCAACTTCTCCAGTGCAAGAGCTAGCTCCATGGCTGAAGCAAGGGGGCCGAAGTCAAGTCAGAATAATAAACAGGCTTAAAGCTAACAAGAAAACCAAAATGGTATTGAAAAGGCACAGGGTTGTGGACATTTAAGTACACCAATGTAGACAAGATTGGGTAACTTGCAAATGAAGAACACACACCGTAAAGAGCATCCCCCTTATCAGGATGATCAAAATCCATAAGAGGCATCACGATAGATTGCAATTTGACTCTGCCACCACGCTTATTCTAGATATCCATGCACAACAATCAGTGATGTCAGTAGTGATAATAAACAGGAGGTGGTGACATGCACAAGAGAAGGATATTGGGGTTGCACATTTTGGATGATGTTCACACATGATCAATGAACTCAATTGCTTTGTTCATTGAGGTAACTGGTTGAAAAGGTTATTATCACAAACTCAACCTAAAATATCATCCATAAGAATTGAGAACTTCTCGTACTTGTGACTTACATTGACCTCAATACAATTGACAGATAACCTAATAAAACAGTTATGTAGCTTTTAGATCCACTAAAATATCACCAAACAAAGAAAAAAGGAGACTCCAAAACCAAAAAACACAGAAAAATTTGAGCAGCAGATTGAACACTGGTGACAGGCACATGCAGGTTCAGTGACTTTCAATAGCAACATTTATGACCAGCTATGGTAACATCCATCCCCTGGACTTCAGTCACTGAACCAACAGTCAATCAAGGCCCATTATCAAATATTAGCCAACATACTGAGCTACATCACAGGACTCGCAGTAATGGGATGACTTGGCCATGATGCTGGCTAGCTCAAGATAACATGAACAAGATGGAGAATACTAAGGAATCCAGAAGAAAGGGAGACAAAGAGGGAAAGAAAATCCCAAAAAGACAAAATCAAGGAAAGAGGAAGAGGGAAAAGAACCAAAATATCTAAGAGACTGCAGAGAAAACTCCAAAATAACACTTTGAACATAAACAATTTCGCAGTCCCAGCCAAACCATAAAGTATAAATAAATCAAATCAAAATCAAATCAAAATAAAACAAGAATCAATACAGTCATGACCTTGTGGTGTCACTCACAAAGTATCAGACTATCACCTTCATCATAAATGGCAGTGACTAGCTGCTGTTAATTCCCACTGACTTCTCCAGCTCCTGATTGTGGCTGTAGATAAGCTTATAACAAATCTGCTCAAAGTTTCAGGCAAACTATTATACAAAAATCCTGAGCTTCTGCCAGACCTCCAGATGTGAGGAAAAGTGAGAAATGACACAGAGAACTATAAGAGCATGAAACTCAACCAACTAGTACACATGTAACTTCCGTGAGCTCTACAATGCTGTTGTACCATTGCTTTAGCCAACAATTATAATTCGGGTACCTGGTATTTCATGAGCTTTTCTGCATGCTCCCTCTCCTCATCACTTGAATCCTTAAAGAACCTGTACAAAATTCACAACCAAATTTTTTATTAACAAAATTTTAACCATCCCACTGGAGTTCCCAAGGATATTTGGGAGAAAACAAATGTCAAGCAGAAGGTCTTTGATAGCTCACTTTGCAAAGCCTGGAAGACCCACATTGTCCCGATCAAAGTAGGAGAACAGTGCATGATACACATATGAAACATTGTACTCCACACTGCAAAATGGCCATCACATTATGCTTTGTCAGGTTCTTCCCTCATTCAGCCTACAAGTAGAGTTCACATCCTATTAAGCTTGAGCATCAAAGAGATATTAGCCTAATCGTTAGGACTCAATTGCACCTTGCACTTGTGTTCAATTGTCATGCTAGATGTTACCTATCATAGCCAAATCTCTCCTAGTTGCCTTAGATTTTGACATGCTCCACCGGTCTAACAAATACAGAGGAGCAGATGGGTGTACAAGAAGCCATGAATTGCATGTGCGGATAAGGAAAAGCCACTGCATCCTTTCTTCTTCTAACCATCTATGCACTGATTTGCGGGGAAGAATAAAGCTTGGACCTCCTTGAAAATGTACTAGTACTGAATGGACGACTCCGAAAGGTAGTGGGTAGTCAAGCTAAGGCAAAACAGCACATCGCAACATGAGTAAAAAGGAAAGGAAAACTACTAAGCAATTAATGTGGGAAAGGGAATTTAGGAAAGCTTACTTGATCTGGTCGTTGATAGCGGCTTCACAGGAGCTTGCGAAACGCTGACGCGCCATCGACTCCGTATATGAAGACGACACTTGCACCAGCTGGCTCTGCACCTCCGCAAACGGCTCGAAAACCACACCAGTAAGAGCCTTGGACTCCGCTTGGTCCGTAGAGGCAGCTCTCACGACGACATCATGACGACGCGATGAAGCCGCTTTGTTATAACACTTCTGCCATGTTCCACATTTCGCCAGACTCAAAGCTCCTCCTCCTCCTCCTTGCTGGCCAATACTTCTCTTGCCGCTAATAATCCCTGATGATAAAGTAGCGACCGTGCCGGATCCGGGCACCGCAGCAACCTGGAGCATCATCTTTGCAAAAGAAGAAGGGGCTAAAAACACACACACACACACAAACACAAAACCCCTTTCCCTCTACCTTATCTAACACAAAATTACCTTGAAGAAGCTCCAAAAAAGAAAAACCTAAACCAGGAAAAAAAATTACAAACAAACAAAGAAAAAAAACCTCCACAAAGCTAACAACTCCTTTCCTTTCTCGCTTCTTCTGGGGAAGAGAAAGCTCAGGCGGCTGTGCACAGAAGGGGCGCGATGGAGAGGGTGCTGCGAAAACTGCAGAGAACCTTGGGCGCGGGGGGAAGAAGAGGGAGGTAGGTAGGTAGGTATAGGTACCTAGTACCTAGTACTTACCAGGTGTGAGAGGATGATGGTGCGGCGGAAGGGTAAATATAAAAAGTAAACTGGGGTAACAAGACACGCGCCCGATAAGCATCAACCGACCACACGATTCCACGTTAGGCTACGACACGGTTTTTACTTTCATCCAAACTTCAATCATTCACTTTTATCCCCCCAATCTTGGCCGGCCTTCCAGAAGAAATAGGTAAAACCCTACTACCTACCTACCTACCACCTTGGCAACTTCCACACTAATTATATTATTTTCAGAAATGCTGAAATTTATTTCCAAATAAAATTTCAAATTTTCTTGGAATAAAAATTTAAAAAAAAGATTTTTGGGAAGGACCAAAAGAATATTGACTTTGTCAAAATGAAAATTTCAAATTTAATTAATTATTTGACAAAACATGTGTTGAAGTTGGCAAGGTGCTAGCTACAATATGCGATTCTCAAACTATTGCTCTCAACACACACACACTTGTCAAATTAACTTAAACTAATTTTGTTTAACATTCCATTTTGAAATTTTAAAATATTCATTACTATTCAAAATATTTTCATTTTCCTTCACAAATTTTTTTTTGAATTTTTGAGGGAATTTTCAACATTTTTACATATAATATAATTAATGTTTTTTTAATTATTTTTAAAAATTTTACTGAAATTTTTATGACAAATATATTCAATATTTAAAAAACTCGTACAAGTTTAAACATTAAAAAAACCACCTCAATGCACCCCTACCCATTGAGGGCTTTCCAATAGTACCAAGAGCTTAAGACAAAAAATGGTGTTGTGATTTTGGGGATCTCAAAGTGAAAAACTAAAACAAAGAAAGGAAACAAACCCTAAACCCTAAACCCTTTCTTAATAGATGGATGGTAATGTTCAAGTGGTGCTTGACAATGAACAAAGCCCATGAATGAATGAATGAATGAATGAGAGACATTCCCAAAACAAAGGGGGCCTAGGACAAGGCAGTACAACCCACTAAAAGATGGATGATAAATGTTCACGTCATGTTTTATAATGGATAAGCCCATGAGTGAGGGACATTCTCAAAATAAGGGGGCCTAGGACAAGGTGGTACAATGCACTCTTTTGAGAAATGCTTCGGAGTTGTACCCTTTAATTTTTGCACTAAATTGTTACATTTAAATAATACCATTAAAAAAATTTATATTTAAAATTTTCCATTAAAATCTTGCCTTTGTATACCCAATAATGGAATCCTATGATGTTACTATCATTTTAAAACACTTTGAAATAGTTAAAAAAATTTATAGCCCTGCAAGTTTTTCCCTAGATCAACCATTTCAAATTGTGTTCTTTGATTTTTAAAAAGGCTATTTACATTGTTGATGTGAGTCTCATATATTGGGAAACATGATTGAGTTTTTCAAAAAATGGAAGATAATAATAATAATAGTACTTTTGTAATAAAAACCTAAATGGGTAATTGTCAATTATGTTTATTTTCAGCCAATTTTCATTTTTTTTTTTTTTTTGGTTTTTTTATTTTTTTTTCGTTTTTTAAAAAATTTTTTGTTATATTTTTTGGTTTTGAAAAATTAACACAAAAATTCCCTAAACAATAATTTATTTTTTTTG
>Ga0116227_10008597_pt1 | contig 19146 bp, 16 predicted proteins | sample S1TSphgellanicum_FD_89693 | JGI IMG/M metagenome (GOLD analysis project Ga0116227, IMG submission 89693) | Host-associated microbial communities from peat moss isolated from Minnesota, USA - S1T2_Fb - Sphagnum magellanicum MG | ecosystem: Host-associated > Plants > Peat moss > Unclassified... | reverse complement strand
TTTGATTTTTTTCCTTTTGAGCAATGGCACAGCAGACAGGGAAGGGATGGTGTAGTATGTTTTTGATCAGGGTCACAATGCTGGCACTGGCATTGGGCTTTTCAGTCTACAGTTTGGGTCCTTCTCTTTACTGGCATTTTGTGGGAGAGGAAGGAGCTCTTGTGGGTTGGAGTGGAGCTTGTCAACCATGCTTCTGTGACTGCACGCACCCTTCTGATCTTCTCACCACCATGCCAATCTCAGGTCAGTAGTCAGTAACTCTTTCCCTTCCTCAGACCACAACACATCTCTCCCTTACTCATGTTCTCTTGTAATTCATCCTGGTGAAGATGCACAATGTGGGTCCAGACTCAGGCAGTTTTTTCAGCCTGAGAAAATTGTACAATGTCTGGATACGTAGTACCTTATTTGTTGTGTGAAATTCTCCACCCATTTGTGAAGTTACCATTTGTGAGAGAAATAGGTGCAAGAACAATTTGGTTTAAGCATCCTCTCAAAATCATCTCACATGTGAGAGAGGCGGAAATGTTTGAGAGAGTTAGGTTTTTTGCAGTGTAATGTTTTATTGGTTTCTGATGAAATTTGGTTCTTTTTCTTTACACTGTCTTTCGCTTGTACCTGATTTTTTAATATTCTAGATCCTCCTCTCGTTTGAATTTGCTGCAGAGAAGGAATGTAGTTTGTCTTTCTTTCTTTGCTGACTGACTTACTTGGAAATAATCCAAAAGTGGAGTGGCAATTTACTTAGCCCTGTGTTTTGTCACAATTTTTTCACTTGCAGTGTGATAATACTTCTTACAGTACATTCTCTTACATGATCAATTGTTGGGTTTGGTTGTTTTGCAGATGGGGTTTTGAACATCTCAATTTCCAGTAGGTGCCTTTTGAATCCTCACTATCATGTTTCTGCCACATTTAGAAAACTTTCAAAAGCTTCTTGATACTAAGTTGGGGAGCATTTCTAAGCCCATTTTGTGCTCTGAGGAAGATCTTGTGCTTTTTAAGTTCTCCATCTTGCTTCTCTCTCTTTTCTTTCCTCCTTTTCTTTTTTTTTTTTTTTTTTTTTCTCATTCTTTTTCTGTTCCTTTCTCTTCTTGGGTCTTTTGGTTCTTCTCCTTCTCTTTTTATTTTTAGGACATCAACTACTGTTTGCTGTTAACTGACCATCCAATTTCAGGCGCTGATGAAGTCAGTGGGGATGATACAGTAGGTGGTCAATATACCATACATGTTGCTGTTGAAGCTCCCTGTTGGTTGCTCTCATTCAATTGTCTCCCATCCTTTTTGTTTTTGGTCTTGTGTCGGGTGTCCTTTTTCATATGCTTTGCTTATTGGTTTCTTTTACATTGTCAGATCTAAGATTTATGTAAAACCTTATTGGATGAATCTCTTGAATTCTTTTCAGGTTGACTTAAATTGTAAAGGAAAGAGAACTTCTCAGTATTTATGGCAATACTTTCCAAGAATCGGCATATAGATTCCTCTGTTGAAGTAGCAGATTGAATTGACTTGCATTCTATTTTGGGCAAATATGGAATATTGACAGACTGCATAAAAGACGACCCACAGATGCAGAAGGAGCTGGAAAAGAGCCAAATACAACTGTTGAAGGAGGAGCTTAAGCTTCAGGAAGAAGTGAACAAGGAAGCCCAGCAGCGAGCTGAACTTGCCTATCTTGATGCCAAAAAGATTTCTTCACAGTATCAAAAGGAGGCTGAGAAGTGTAACACAGTAGGTGCTTTCTCCCCCTTGTTTTCAGTTTCATCATTTTTCACATAAACAGTATTGACTGGAAGAGATCAAAATGTTTAGTTACTTCCGAGACAAAATGCTAGTATTTATGTAAAAGGATCACTCTCTGAATATATCAATTGCATAAGTAATGTGGACTTGACTATTCTTTAATTTCTCTTTTCTTGCTTTGGCAAAGCCCTGAACGTTGGATGGGTTTTTGTGTGTCGAAGGGCATGGAAACAAGTGAGGAAGCACGAGAGAGGGCAGAGGCAGAGTTAGTCATAGAAAGGAAACGAACAGTGCTGTGGGAGCGGAGGGCACGTGCAATGGGTTGGAAGGGAAAAGACGATCCTGAAGGTGTTTCATGGAAGCCCATTGGCAAATCATAGTCCTCTTCCATTACAATATCTTTTTCCTTTTCCACATGAAGTTCCAAGTTTGGAGCTTTGAAGATTTGAAGCTTGTCAAGGCAGTAATTTCCCCTTTCGCTCAACTGCATCTCACTTTCTCACTTTTTCTATTTTTCTGTTCTGAGTTTTGCTTTTTTCAAGATGCCTTTTTCATGCCATCTAGAATGAGCCTTTCTTTTTGGCACTCTGTCGGCTTCTGAAGATGCATGCTTCTACAAACAGAAATTCTTCGAATTTATGGTATCTAGTGATTGCTTCTTCCCTCCTCCAACTAATTGTTTCATTTCTTTAAGCCCCTGTAACCATAGGCACTTTCTGTAGGTACCAGCCAATGAAATGTCACCTTATAGGCACTTATAGGTGGAATACTAAGTACGAAATTGTTTTGGTTATCACATCATAGTTATCAGAACACATTGATAGCTTTGCTTTTTAGTCAAGATCCAGTGTAGATTTTTCTTGAAAAATTGGCACTTTGATACATTCTTTAATTATCTATTGTCTTCGAGTTTCTGGACACTCAGATTTTTTTCGAGGTTTCCTGGTTTTAATACCTGCTATTTACTCCAAGGAGCTCAACAAGCTTGTGTCATGAGATGTTGGTTTAAGTCCTATATGGTTTGTTATGTCATTCTTATCGATGAGGTTAGTGCTTTGAAGAGTCTTGAGGAAGAGTGTCACACTTCGTTAGTTTGTCTTGATGCTTTTTAAGTACTTCATTCAAAAACTTGTCTTGATGACTGCAAAGATCTGCCAGACCATTGGGACCCAAGATCAGTGGTTGTATTTTGAGGAATGTGTTGAGAGTTTGGTCTTTGAAACTGAAGAGGTTAAGCTTTGCACCTTGGAAAGACCAATTCTACTGAATGGTTGACTGACATCAACATGAGATTTTATGGGATTTGCTGTGGAACAGCTGAGGTAGAGTCAAGTGGGTGATAGATGCTGCAATTCAGTATTTCTGCTGCAGACAGTACACCTACAACTCTTTCCAATTATTAAATTGATTCCGGAAGTTGGGAGAATAGAATAGTAGATTATTTGAGCTTGTTTCTTTTGCCGAGAGGCCTTAAAAGATAATAGTTATCTCTCTGTGACAATTGCAAAACTAACCAAAAATCAAAAGTTTTCTTAGTGTAGGCTCTAGTTACTAGCTATGCACTCTCAGCTCAGGAAATCTCCAGGAGCACCCACCCAACCACAGCACTAAGATATATGGATCCATGTGACCCAATTTTTTTGCAACCAACCCACCATCTTTTCAGGTACGATTCTTATAATTCCAAGTTTCAGCAAGAATCTCTCCTCTTCTTTTAGTTCATATCAAATAGAGGTTTAGTTCTTGTTTAGTCATCTCTTCTTTGTGAACTCATCTGGCAGATGTGTTCCAAACTTAAATCTGTTGAGTGATGATAGTCTGCAGATCCTGGGTGACACTTTGATCAGTTCGATATGACTGTTTTATGTGACATTTGTCACTGCCACTGGATCCAAATCATGGTGGCACAAACACCACTGGAAGCATCTCAAGGACTGGTTCGCCACTCACCAATGGCAGTTGGGTACGTGTTCTTCTTCACTCACGCACATGTCCAAGCTTTGCAATGTGTGTGCATTTGAACCCATGGGTGATCTGCAACCAACATCAGTAGTCAAAATTCATCTCTTATATGGGCAGTTTGCTTTGTTAATTCTTACCCATTGAGGGTTCTTTTTCTCTAAAGTGGGAGGTGGTGAATTTCACAATCAAGCAGATTATAATTGAGGTTTTTCTTTGACATAGAATCCCTTCCAGTGTTGAGGTTTTTTACGTAGAATCTCTTCCAGTGTGGGTCTCTCTGCAGGATCCTCCATTAGCATTCTTTGAATTAACAGCTTTGCACTGACAGAAATCCATTCCCAGTCATCCCCATGAAGATCTTCAAAGTCTTCAAGTTGCTGCCCAGTGAGACTGGGTTTTGGGAACCTCTCCATGTCTACAAGCCGATAAATGATCACCCCGAGGCTGAAGATGTCTGCACGAGTGTCAAACGCGAAGGACTTGCGAATCTCAGGTGCTAAGTACCCATCTGTGCCACAATACACACCTCTGATTTGTTCGCCTGCAAAAAGTTCAGACATCAAGAGAGGAATTATATATCACAGTGGCACGTTATCATCCTACAAACCAGAGGCATAGCAGAGAATCTATGTAACATATGCTTACTTGATTCAAGGCTTTCTGCAAAGGATTGTGTACAATGTCTTAGCTTACGAATGCAAGGTGGTGTTGGGAGAAGATAGATAGATAGATAGATAGTTGTACCTTCTTTGCAAAAGTGGGAGAGCCCAAAATCTGCCACTTTGATTGAGAGCTCAGTGGGTGAGACCAACAGAGTGTTTTCCAATTTCAAGTCTGCATGGACCAGGCCTCGCTCCTTGAACAGCAGTAAAGCAGACGTGATCTGGAAACAGATGGTAGCCAGATCTCGTTCAGGAATGTAATTACTTCTGTGAAGATAATCCAGCAAGGTTCCTCCTTTGCACAGCTCCATGATCAGGTACAAACAATCCTTGTCCTCATAAATGTCCACCAGCTTTGTCACATTTGGATGATTGCCAAGATGTGCCAATACATGTGCTTCATGATGAATGTTATGCATTTTTTTTTTGAACATGAGTTTGCATGCAAATTGCTTGCCCGTTGTCTTGTTTGTCACTTCCCAAACAGCTCCATAGCTTCCTTTCCCAATCCTTTGTATCACTCTGTAGTCATCTTCCATACTCCGTCCTCTCGTCACCCAGTGTTGTGGCTCTTTGTTGGCACATGCCATGACAATGTTTAGCCTCCATAGAAGCTGTGAAGAAGAACTTCCCTCAGGATACTTGTTAAAATACACACATCTGCTGCTGCTGCTGCTATTGACAAGACTTCCTTCATTCTGGTCATCCATATCCAAAGTTTGTGAAGAGACCTTCACTCAAGAAAATGTAAGACCTGCTGAATCTCGGATGCCAGGACTTTCTCTCTCAAGGTAAGAAATCTGTCCAAGACTCTTCTTCTTCTACTACTGCTTCAGCTTCGGATTCTGCTTCAGCTTTTGATTTCCCTTCAGATGATTCTGCTTCAGCTTTTGATTTCCCTTCAGATGATTTTGCTTCAGCTACAGCGTCTGATTCTATGCTTCAATGAAATCAAGTTCCACCCAAGAAACAAAAAACTGACATAACCCAGTGACCCAAAAGATCAACCTGAGAAGGAAAAAAGATCTGAGCTTTGGATATTTTGTCTCTCTATGAACTGAGTTTGGAAAGATATGCATGCAAGTATATATGTATACATGAATGTATGTATGTATGTATGTATGTATGGATGTATGTACTGTTTATTTAGTTTAGTTTCTTTTGTTTTTATTGGGTTACGCCTTTACGCAAGGTTATGCATAATTCCCATTTTTTTTATTCCAATGAACATTTTAGGCCATATACTTTCTTGGCAAAGAAATTTTTTTAAATTTATAATTATAAAAACATTTTTATAAGGAATGGTGTCAAGAACAATGATTTTGATTTTCGATTTTTTTAATGTTGCATCATTGGCTAGCATCCCAAGAAGAAATTAGCATTAAATGATAGTTCAAAACAAGTAAGTTGTAAAAAGAAATTATCATCCTGCTACTATTTGGCAACTTATAAAAGTATGTATTTTAAATTTCACAAAACCAATCCAAAAACTTTGTTGTTTTGGCAAAAACAATTTCAAAAAAATTCCAACAAAATCCTTTCTAAGGGTCCTAGTCCCAAAATTATTTTCACATTTTGGCAAAATTTTGCACAAAAAAAAAGTATGGTCAAGATTATTATTATTATAGTATCTACACCAGTTCACAAATAATTATATTATTTTCAGGAATTTTAAAACTTTCAATTTTTTTCAAATATAACTTTTTTGGAAAAAAAAGACAAAGAGTCTAATGGAATATTTGAAAATATGTCATTTATTGAAATAGAATCCTCAAAATTAATTAATTAATTAATTAACAAACATCTCTTCAAGTAGTTAAGTAACTACATTATTCGGCCAATTTTACTACTCAAGGAATTCCTTGAAGGGAGTCTTAATGGTACCACTCAAGCACTATTTTTTTTTTTTCATTTTTTCAAAGCAACCAAAGGGGCCACCATTGTAGTGCATGTGGTGTTCATTTGGCTAAAAGCAAGCTGGTGTGCAATGCATATGGTGCTCATATGGTTAAAAACAAGCTAATGTAGGAGCTCTATGTGACCCCATTAGCACATTCTTAAATCTTTATATCAAATTGCTTGCCATTTTTTAAAATTTTGAACCCTCTTCAAAATTCATGGGTGAAAAGAGTTGGCTATCAATAAAATGAACATGGAGTTTATGGGCTATTCATTAATTTCATTTAGAGTTTTTATGGTGATATGTGAGTTATTGTCAGAATCTAGTGACTACTTGATGCAATTTGTATAATTTACATTGAATATATAAGCATTCAATTTTTTAAAAAAGATTAAAAGAAGTTGCAGAAACAAAAATGATTTAGAAGATTAATCATTATGCACTTGAAATGCATATTGTCCAAATTGTCTCCACAAATAGCAGAAACATCATATGAAGTTTGCAACAGTTGTAGTAAACTCAAGCACTTGCGAGGGAATTGAACCCCTAAAATTGGCCTTTTCAACACAAGTGACCTACAATTAACCAAGTTAACATACAATTACAACTTCAAGAAAAAAAAAATGGAAAAAAGAGAAACCATCGTAATTGGAGTCTAGAAAGTTGTTTGGCTTGTAAAACAACCATTGAATTCAATAAACAAAAAAACACAGGAAAAACCAAAAAGATTTTGCATTAACAGAAATAAAGCTAGTAATTCAAACAAAACACATTACGCCCTAACCATCATAACAATATTGGCAACATGCTATTCTTAAATGTTCAACACATTCAAAATATGAAAAAATTTCCAATGAATAATTTTTTGTGCAAACATGCGCACAACAATCAACAAATGAGTAATGAGTATGTTGCAAAGCTTTGACTTCATAAAAGCTAGTGCTTAGAAACATCTCTCATCCTCCACATTGCCTACCATTTGCATTGTGGCCAATTCAACCAATTTCACATATTCAAGGAAACTTAAAAAAAAAATTCAAAATGTTGTCACAACTCATAGCTAACTCTTAATTAAGAAGGTTCCCAAGAAGTGTTTTTATTCAATGCACACATAGAAACCTCTTTGAAAACTTTTTTGAACTAAGTTCCCAAAAAGGTATAAATAGAAATAGGATCCAACATCTCCTTTATTTTGTTCAACACCAATCTTGGGCACGATCTTGCACCATAGCCTTGTCATGTTCCTTTCATGCTCATGTTTACATATGTTAGCATAATAAATATTCATTTTCATGTTTGTCTTGGACATTTCATGGTCTTGTTCTTAATTATTGTGTTCTTGTTTTCAAATCACATAATCAAAAATTAGATTTAAACCTTTCCATTAACCTTTGTTCTTGTGAATCTTCATGTCTTTAATAATTTGTTTCACTGCATCTGCAACTATTACTAATGGTAATTGTCAGGTTTCAAGCTTTGGATAATTAACTAGGATTTAACTAAAAATTAACTTTGAACTAATTAAGACTTAATTTGAAATTGATTGGGAGTTAAATCAAACTTAACTAGAACTTATCTAAGACAAAATTAAAATTAATTAAGAATCAACTAGAAATGAACTATGAGTTAAGTGAAAATGAACTAAAACTTAATTAGAATTTAAATAAGAATGAACTCAAAATAAACTAAAAATTAAGTATATGGATGAACATTCAAATGAATGAATTCCATGGCATTAACATCTGTGACACAAACATCATGGCTCGATTTCGTTATATGATTAGCTATAGTAGAATGAATAAGAATGTTAAAAGGATTTGGTGTAGTAAACAAATAAGATGAAACATGAGGATTAGATATAACATGAGGATTAAATACTACAAATATAATTTCAAAAGCAAGTTCACCAATAGATTGAGGTGTACCACAATTTGAAATGGAATCAAACTATTCATCAAGATGTAAATCAATGTAAGGGTTGAACAAATTCCCACATTCTTTTTCAGGATCTAATTGAATACATGGATTATCAACTAAATAACAAATAACAAGTTCGGCAAGTTTAGGGCTTTCAAAGCACTACACAAATATGTCATGTCCATCAATGGATTAGAACAACCCATCACTTACATTACAAGGTTAGACATCTAATAGTGAAGTAAATACATTAGCTAATGCAATGTGCCATGTATCTTTCAATATTTCAAGTACCTCCCTTCTTCCACAACCTTCAACACACATATTCTTCCCACCTATTTCACCAACAAACACATTGCAAAAGTTAATAAAATAAATCTAGAAACAAATTTTTTAAAAATTAAAGTAGGGATAAAGAAGTAATTACATGAAATGAAAAAATGTGTCACAACCTTAGCCTTGGGCATGCGACCAAGGCAAGGGCTTGCAAAGATGCGGGCCAAAAGTGAAATCGGGAATCACATTTCATGCTCCTGGGAGTGTAGGAAAGCATGAGGGAATGAACCCACACACTCCCAAGTGGGCTCCCACTTTGGGAGTTGGACTCCCAATGGATTCTCGAATTTTTAGAGGGCGATTACAAGGGTCAAAACTCATTGGATTGAAAAGTTATTTATACCATTGGAAAGATTTTGGAACATAGATGTCTAAAATGAACTCGCATGACCCATTTGGGTACTTAAAACATAATTTATGGTCAAAAACAAGGCCGGGAATCAAACTACCAATTTGACTCTTAACCACTAAAAATCAAGAATCTCCTTGATTTACTTGCGTGTAAATGACATATCACATATTGTTGGAAAGATTTCGACGAGGGTTACAATTTTGCTTTAAACCTCACTTCAATTGGAGGTCTAAACAAGAAATTATGAGCCCCCAAAATCCTAGGAGTCCCAATTTCGAAAATTTCCAACTTGGGAATCCCAAAAAAAAATAACATTTGGGTGGAGGCCCTATGACCAAGCACAAAAATACTATAAGGGGGAAGGTGGTGGCTTCCCCAAGTTCGGGTCGTGTTGAGTCTTGTGAGTCCATGTTTGCTCATGATTCGTTTATGCACCAAAAATGCTCCAATTACGCATTAACCAACTTGTTGTTTGGTTTGTGCAAATCCGTGTGAGTAATTGACCCACTTGTCATTTGTCTTAGTCCCCATCCCAAAGCTCCAGCCCACCCCTCTACCCCCAAAGTGTTGCAAATAAGGAACATACCCCAACTTTTTATCCTACTATTGTTTTCACCTTTGGACTCACAATTGAGTCTATCAAGGAATTTGGGGGTGCATCAAAATGAATAATTATAGTTGGGATTTATAAAAATTACAAGCATTTTCATTTTAAAACATTGCAACATAAAGAATTAAAAAAAAACATATAGGGAAAAGAAATGCAAGAACATTGAAGCTCCCAAGATGCCAATAATGGCACAAAAGACATGACACCCTAAGAATGACGATCAACATTATCAAAGAAAGTCAAAACGTAAAACACGTGCCCCAACAATGATGATTAACATTGTCCAATGAAATCAAAACGTAAAGCACATGCCCCAACAATGATGATCAACATTGTCCAAAAAAACAAAAATCAAAAGCATGTTGGGAAGTAGTTGGTGTTTGGTGTTATAAATAGCAATAATCATAGAAGGATAAAATTAGTAGACAAAAACCAAGAGAAGAAAAATGGTGAGTTGCTTGCTGGAAAAAAAAATGAAATGATGACCACAAAGGAGTGTCATTTCATGATGTTTGCTAAAAACGAAAAGAAACCAAAAATAAAAAGGACACCTTTAGGGTGTCTTTATAGTAAAAGGATGGAGAAAATCATGAAAATAACTTTAGTGTTTCACGTAAATGAAGCCCATGAAAATAAAAGAACATTTACACGCATAGAACCATAAACAAATTGAAATTTTTAAAAATATATATATAGAAACAAAAAAAACAAAAAAAGGAAAATAAATTGTAGGGGAAGGAAATGTAAGAACAATAAAGCTCCCAAAACGTTGGCAATGGTGCAAAAGACATCACACCAATCGATGATCAACATTGTCGAAAAAGGCAAAGTGTCATGCCCATACATGGCCTCATACATGATGGCTAGTTATAGGCATGCCCATGTGCATTTTTAGGGTTAATGTACGGTCTTAGGCGATTATACGTTATTAAGTACTTAGGGTTTTAGTTTGTTGGCGGATGTATAAAAGCCCAAACCTTTCCTTTCTCTTTTTAGTTTTTCTAGTATTCTTTTGTTGGGAAAGTTTCCTCCATAATCAAATAGGATTTCTAGATGCTCACGACAACCATTGCACGGCCACTGTTTACATACATTACATCTTTTTCTTTCTTTCATTCAATTCTAGAAGCACATGTTCATGGAATGACAATCAACACTATTGAAAAAAAAAATACCAAAAACACGCTCCCTAACAACGATGATCAACATTGTTGAAAAAAGCCAAAAGTAGAAGCATAATAATGTTGTAAAGAACGATCTAAGCACATAGAAGGAGAAAATGACTTAACAAAAACCAATAAAAGACAAATTGCAAGTTGTTTGCTAGAACAGAAGCAAAATGACAACTATAAGGAGCATCATCTTGTGATGCCCATTAAAGTGGAAAAAAAAAACCAAAAGAAAGAACATCTTTAGGGCACCTTTACAACATAAAGAGAATGAAAAAAAGTTGAGTGTTTTATGTAGGTGAAAGGTCTAAAAATAGACCTTTATGGATTTTCAACTTCCCTGAGGCTAATAAGGTTTCAAATCCAAAAAGGTCTATTTGCAAGCCCTTCTCCTATACTTTAAATACTTTCCAAATTATTTTAAAACTCTTGTTATCCTTTTTGGCCTAACCTTATTCATCAATCCTATATAACTAGTGACATCAAAATTTCAATAATGGATAGTTGAGGTTCGTTTATTTTGTTTCTAAACTCTATGTCTACCCTTGTTTATTTTGTTGGATTCATGCCAAGTTTTTTTTTGGGTGCAAAATTTCACCAAAATTTAAAAAATTAAAAAAATTGAAATTTTTTGTCATAATATTCTGATTTTTCTGAAACAAATCACCAAATTTCAAGAAAAAAGTTTCCATTGAAAAACATTCATCACATTTGGGCTCAACTTTTTGTTTGGTAGCAAATTTTGACTTTTTTTTTCCCTATTTAGACAAGTTCTAAAAACATGTCACCATTTAATGCTAAATCCTTCTTGGGATGCTAGCCAATGATGCAACATTTGAAATTTCAAAAAAAAATGATTCACACCAAGGATTATTAAAAATATTTTAATTCCATTTAACCCTCTATTGATATGGGGTTTAAAATTTTAAAGTTTAAAGAATAAATTAACCATTGCATTGTTCACACAAGAGTGTGTGTGTGTGTATTATTGTACTTAAGATTGATGTACAATATTAATTAATTTTCAAGAAGGCTAGTTGAAAAAATAAAATTTACAACCATACATTACAAAAATTTAACAAATTTAACTGAAGACCTTCCCTCATAAAGATAATAATCCAAACCATTAAAAATATTTCAATAATGTTATTAATAAACAAATGATTGAATATATTTATTGATTATAGTCAAAGTTTTAAAATGTTTTGGCTACAACTAATGTTTAACACAAATTGATTTATGAAAGACTTGGCCAAAGAAGATCTTTTTGGTTGTCAAAACCCATGGGAATCAAACATGTCCTCTTAAAGGCATTATCCCAACTAATGAAATAACATTACAAATATAAAACATTAAGAGCATTTTTTTATGGTTATTCCTCAATTGGCAAAATTTTGGAATATTAATATTGGGACTATCAAACCTTTTTTTCAAGTAAATAAATATTTTGACATCATATTTCCAAACATCAATTGTAGGTACAATATTCAAATTAGGGTTGTTGAACTTTTTGTATAAAGAATAAATTATTTCTACAAAGATTTGTTGATTATTAATTTTCAATATAATATTGAAATTAATTTGACCTTATGTTGAATTATTTGGGCGTAGGATGTAAATTTTGAACATTGTTGATGTATTCCACAAAATCATAATTTTTCATCCTTTCAACTATGTTGAAAAACAATGTAACAGAATGATGAAGTCATTGTGTAACGCAAGTAGTAAGAATTGAAAAATTTTGAATAACAAAATCATGACACATAACAACCATTGTTGTGTCGCCATAACACATGAATTGAGAATGAACAAAGATTTCAAGCTAAGTCTTACCATAATTGAAAATCATTGATCATCAATTACAATGAAATCCAACTTGCAAGGTTTCACTAATATGAAAATTTATCTTTGAAACCTTGCCCCTTCATTTAAATTTCAAAAGAAGGTTACCTTGACATGGCATATAAATAGAGCAAGGTACGGTTCTCAATTTTTACTAGGTATCATAGGTTTTCAAATATATATAAGGTTTCAAGTGGCACCACCACAACCATTGAACATTAAAACTTCTTTTCGATTTTTCTTTTCTACCCAAAAATAAAAATAAAAATTCAGCCCCATTTTGTTATTAAATTTGTTTTGTGTTTTTGGTTTGTGCATTAGAACTTTGTGATCCTTTAGTTTTTTTTTTAAATATTGTTTTTTGTGATTTTTTTTCTTTTCTTGGGCTTGTAAGTTGAAGTTCTTTTTGTTTTGTTTGGTTCCTATTTTGTTCTTGCGGAACTCCTTTTCGAACCCCATGCATTGATGATTGTTCCTCTTGTGTTGTTGCTGTTTTTTTTGTGTTGATGTTCACTCTTCTTGTGTTGTTCTTCAATTATTGATCAATTTTTCTTTTGTTATTCTTCTTTAGTTATTGGTTAGTTTGATTTATTGGTGTTTGATTCCTCTTATTATTAGTTGGCTCCACTTGTTTTGTTATTCCAATCCTCTTGTTGTTATTTGACTTTTTTTATTGTTGTTGTTATTTGTTTATTATTGTTTAGTTCTTATTGTTGTGTTGTTTAGGTCTTCTTTTGTTCTTGTTTATCTCTTCTTGTTGTGTTGCTTAACTCTTGTTGTGCTATTGTTTCATTCCTTTTCTTATTGTTAAACTTATATTGTTATTTCCACTTGTTTTGTTATTTTAATCCTCTTGTTGTTATTTGACTTTTTTTTTATTGTTGTGGTTATTTTTTTTTTATTGTTTAGTTCTCATTATTGTGTTGTTTAGGTCTTCTTTTGTTCTTGTTTATCTCTTTTTGTTGTGTTGCTTGACTCTTGTTGTGCTATTGTTTCATTTCTTTTCTTACTGTTAAACTTATATTGCTATTGTTGGTTCTTTTAAACTTAAATAGTTTTTTGACTTAATTCACATGTGTGTTGTTCGACTCCTTTTACATTGTTGATCGATTCCTCTTGTTGTTGCTTGTTAATTTGGTATTTCCCTTCACCTATTACCTATAAGCTTGGGAATGAAAAGCTTAGATTCACCATTGAGATATTTTTTCAAATATAACTTTAAAACTATGTTTCTTGTATTATTGTGTTTTTTTGTTTAGATGTTAATGTTTATCTTCCATTTACTTTGGTGAAACATAAAAATGTTGCCTTTGTAAGCATGTGCCTTTCCAAATGCATTTGTTTTGTTATCTAATTTATTTGTTGTCTTTCCTTTTTCATTAAAAAGTAGATTGTGAAACCTTTGCTTATATTTTACGTTGTTATATAATTACCTTTCCAACTATGTGGTTTTACATTGCCATATTTTGTTTCATTATTTGTGTTTGTTTTGTTGCTTCCCTTGTTTTTTCACTTGATGTGTATTATCATAGATACGAACACCATGGAATTCATTCATATGAATGTTCATCCATGACTTGTAATTAGTTTGTATCTAATTTTTAATTTAATTTCAATTCATTTTTAGTTAGATCTTAGTTGACTTTCATTTAGCTTTGAATTAATTTTTAGTTCACTTGTAGATATCCCTTAATTAACTTTTAATTCACTTTTAATTAAGTTTTAGTTTGCTTTTGGTTAATTCATAGTTCATTATTAGTTCCCACGTGGATGGACATGAATCACACATGGGTGCACATGGGTGAACATGGGCCACATGTAGGATTGAAGTTTTTTGAAATTTTTTTTTTATCAGGTGTCCAATGGATATAAATAGAGGTAGAATCCCACATTGCCTATAGTATGTTCAACACTAATTTTGGGTATGTATATTTGTTGTGATCTTGTTTTGTTCTTGTCATGTTTTTGTAATAAATGTTTTTTACATTCACATTGTACACACATTGTGTTTTTTCTTCTGTTTTTTTTATTCCATGACTTGGATTTAGAACTAAGCTTGCCTTCATTCATGTGGTTTGGAAATCTTGTTGTTTAATTTTTTTCGTGTTCATGACATTTACGTCTATATTAAAAGAATATTCAATGGTAATTGGATTAGATAGTTTAGACTATGGAATTGGAGATGTCATGTTGATACTTAACATTACATTGTGCAATTAAAAAATGTAAGTTCAAACATTAGTAAATAAAAAAAACATGTTCAATTCAATTGTGGCAAGTTGTACTTGTTTTGTTCTTCACATTGTCTATTATTATAATGAAAAAAGATATAAAGATACTTGGAGTGAACATTTAGATTATGGATGTAAATTAAAACCCAATTGTAAAATATAGTTTGCATGGTGAAGATTCGGCTACTATATTTTTGGTAGTTGTTCTTAATGATGACGTGCAACAAAGTGTGAAACACAAGCTTGACTTTTATGAACAAAAAATCATTTTCCCAAAAAAAGACCTATTGAATGTTTAATGTTGTTGATTGTTTTTATATAACCTTTCTATACTTATATTTATTTTTCAATATAAACAAATTTCAATTCAAGTTGTCTTCCAAATGCTGAATGTGATCAAGTTTTTTAGTTCAAATAAGTTTTTAGTGTAAATAAGTTTCTATGTAAATATTTTTCTCCAATACAAGCAATTTTCTATTCAATTACTTTTTCAAATGTAATCATTTTGTGTGAAACTCACAACTTGATGTAATTAATGTGAAATTAAAAATCAGAGACTTGCATGGTTTGATAAGAGCATCTCAAGAATGTGGTAGGGAAAGATATTTTTATCTTGGTGTGAAAAGTTTACAACAAACATTTTAGAGAAATTTGTGTTTTTAGAATTTTTTGCAAAAGGAATCAAAAGAGCATTGAGTTTTAAAACCTTATCAATCAAAGCCAAGATTTTTGAAATATTGTGAAATTTTTGCATAAAATTTTTGCCCTAAAATGTTGATGTATGTGCAATCTTAAATATATATATATATATATGTTTTTTGTCATTATTAAAAACTCAAGTTAAACATATTTAAACACAGGAAAAAAAAACATTGAACAATCGCCAAATAATAACAACAACAACAACAATAATAATAATAATGATTGGGCCTTCAAGAAAAAACATGGAAAGGCTTAATTTTTTTCTTCTCACATCCACTAAGAAGAAAAACCACTTGGCAATCATTCAATGCTTTTATCAATCAATATTTATATGTTTATATATCTATTTTGAGAAATCAATGAAAAGCTTTGGGTGGCCACTTGATGCATTTTTCCCCCAAATTTGAGAAAAAATTACCATTTTGACTACATCACAAAATAAACATTACTCCTCATAAAACCAACCGACTTTAATGATGCATTCACACTTGATGTTAAGTCAGTATCAAATGAAAATCTAGATGGCACCCTAAGTGGCACCCCGGTGTGAAGTGGGTGATAGCTTAATGTTAAGTGAATGTTAACATAAAGTCTTCATGGTGCGTTTTAAAGTCCTAAATGACTAGCATGGCGATTCAACACTAGAGTCCCTAACACCAAGTCTAAATGAACATTTAAAGCAATTGAACTTGAGTCTATTAAATGAAAACAATTAAATTACATTTTTGAGTAAAGTTTCATGTAAATAATTATTTTATGAAGGAGGCTCTCGTCACTTATGGTAGAGGTGCATTCACACTTGATGTTAAGGACTATAGTGTTGAGTCCCCTAACGCCATGCTAGCTAGCCATTCAGGACTTAAAACCTAGTTACCATGAATTTTTTTATTTTAAGCTTAACATTCACTTAACATTAAGCTATAACTCATTTAACATTGGGTGCCACCTAGGATGCCACCTAGATTTTCATTTAACACCGACTTAACTTCAAGTGTGAATGCACCATAGTATATAGAGCTGCTTATTGAAGATATCCTTGAGCTTTGTCCAATGAACCGCAGATCACTTAATTCCAAAGATACATCATATTTCATCCAATTCATCGGATTTCATTTATTTATTTATTTATGACGTCTCTATCCTTATTTTCATCCATCCACTGAAGGAGGCCACTTGCAAGTCGGGTGGATAGGTAGAAGAATCCCGCCCGAGTTTTCGGCGACCCGCCCGTGATTGGCCGGTGCCCGAATCGTGGGGTTATGAGACGGCCCGATAGTTTCAGTCCCGGCAAAAACTCGGGTGAGAGCTTCTAGGTTCGCAGTCGCTCGGGTTGGTTCCGGTAGCCGGCTCCCGCCAGAACCGCGGGTCATCGGTACCGGGTGTTCTCACTTCTCTCCACAGGGTCCAGTCAGAACCCCGGGTCGCTACTTACGTGGTGACTGGGCCCGTGGAGTCTCGCTCCCGTTGATATACCCTCCCCGCCCGGAAAAACAGGGGGCGGAGGGAGAGGCGCTGAAGATGACTCAGTTTCCGTGTGCTGCGTGTCTGCGTTGGTGTGTTTTACGAGGGATTTTGCGCGCGAGCTCCGTCGCTTCTTTGCGTTCGCAGGAGCGTGTCTTCTCTTGCAAACTGCTGGAACAGTAACAAAGAGAAGCTTTCGAGGTACTAATTTTTCTTCTTTTCAAAAAACTTTTTTTTTCTAATTTTTTTCCCCGTTTTTGGTATTGTATGTTTGCATTTTCTCCTTACTTTTCTCTTTCAAGGTTTTGTCTTTAGTTTAGGATATCTGCCGTTGATTCTCGCCAATATTTTCCTGGTTCAGCTTCCACGGAGCAGCTTATCTGCAACAACTTTTCGTTTTTCTTAGCGCAGGTTTCGTTTTCTTGAAGAGGTTTTTTTTCTCGAGGCTAGGTATCTTATGCATTCTTCCGTATTGTAATTTCGGCAAGCTGTTGTTGCTTGTGTCCGTAGGCTCCGACTGCTCTTCTTTTCCACAAGCATACTTTATATGAATTCGGAGTCTGATTAGCCTTCTTCTACGTCTATTTCGCACTCCGCGCGTGTACATCAAAGGAGGTTTTCTTCTGAAAGGATTTTTCTCCTTCTCAAATCCTATTTTCCGCAGCACAATGTTGCGGACATGAATTTGATCATATAAATTTACAGCTCATCTCTTTTTTTTTATGGAGTTAGCAAGCGGAGCCGTTTCTTTGCCGACGGCCATCACTGAGGGCTTCACGTGCCGGAGACACTTGGAGACAGGACCTGCACAAGGTCCGCGGCAGTCTTCAAGGCACATATCATGTTCAGCATATCATGCCCCAAGCAGGGCTGGTGAGGAGCGACATCTTTCTACAAGAGTAATAATGCCCTGTGGACAAAGACCTTTTCTTTGGGAAGTACGCAGGCCCAGTTGTCACACATGCACAGGGGATCAGAAAAGCTTATCGCGAAGACACAATCTAGGCTGGAAAATCGAAGCTAGAGCTGCATTAGCCGAGGAGGCTGGAGCCACCAGCTCTAAAGATGCTCCATCAGCTTCCTCTCAAAATTATCATCATTCTGTGCAGGAGTAAGTGAACCGGCTTTTCCGCAGTTTTTTTCCATTATACCAATCTGCCAAGATTTCAGAATCAATTTCTGCTCAAACCATCATGCTTGTCTTCTGTTGATGCCCAGAAATCTGCTTCATTCGATTCTCTGTTCAATCCAATCTAGCTTTCTGTGGCCTGTCCCTTGAGCAATATAGAAGAGGTCTCAGTCGGAGTTCAAATTTCTTGAGGCACATGTTCTCTGAACGTCTGAACAGGTTCTACAAACATCAGATTAGGTCAAGAAAATCTGTTCAATTGGATGCAGATTTCTGTCACTACTTGTCATAAGTAGCTAGAGATGCGGATTTTACTCAGTTTACTGTTGACTATGTGATGTACAGGGCAGAGACATTGACTTCTATAGCAAAGAAGTATGGCACAAAAGTGGAAACAATAGCAGCACTTAACAACATTACCAATGTTGATATGGTACAAACTGGCCAAGAGTTGGTGATTCCAGCTCCATCTCAAGGATTTACTAAGGTCCACACTTCATTCATTTGGCATCTACCATATGTCTTCTCTTACATGTATGTGAATCATTTCATGCTTCCTAAGCAAACAATCTCCTTTTGGTTCTAAAAAAGGTTCTAAAAGCCGGTATCAAGGTTTCAGGTCTAGCCATAGGTTGCAAGCAAAGGAAATGGGTCCACATCATGTATGTTTGTAGAATTACCAGTCTCAACCTTTCAATCTTGTTCTAAAGTAACAGTGTTCTTAATAGTGAATTGACCTGAATATGGTGAAAAGTCTATTAAACAAACTTGAGCTTAAGTTTGCCCAAACTTTGGAGAGATTGAATTGTTAGGATTCATTTCTTCTATTGAAGCACAGAGACTGATGAAATCAGTAGGGATTCTATGATAGCTGGTCAATACCAATTGCTGTTGAAGATGCCTGAATGTTCATATGACAGTCACTGTTCCAACTGCTTTTCAATTTTCTTTTGTGGTGGTTTTGTTTTCTCTACTCTTTAGGTTTTTTGTTCCTCTTCTTGTTATCTACTTTTTTGATTAGCAATGTCTCTTGAGTGCTAGCCAACATCACGTCTGAGTCTTCCCATTGCTTCCAGAAAGGCAACAGAAACTCAGGACGCAGATTGTGTATAATGGTTTGCCCAAGTTTT
>Ga0116227_10008596_pt1 | contig 19147 bp, 16 predicted proteins | sample S1TSphgellanicum_FD_89693 | JGI IMG/M metagenome (GOLD analysis project Ga0116227, IMG submission 89693) | Host-associated microbial communities from peat moss isolated from Minnesota, USA - S1T2_Fb - Sphagnum magellanicum MG | ecosystem: Host-associated > Plants > Peat moss > Unclassified... | reverse complement strand
TCATGGGTATGGCTTTGTGCTGAGCAATCAGGTTCTCTAATATCACATCGGCGCTTCCGGCACGTTGTGTCCAGCTGGTTTCATCATCACCGCCGCCATGGCGCAAAACCAGTAACGGAAATTTGCGGATAGGTTCGGTATTGTATTCTGGCGGCAAATAAATAGTGAAACTGCGGGTGCGCTTTAACGATGACGACATAAAGCGTTTTGTAATTAATCTGCCGTGAGGTACATTTTGAATCTCATCAAAACGGGGCATCACGCCCGGAACTTCTACAATACTCTGGTATAATTGTGTACCACTTTTAATTACCGGGTTATTCATATCCGGCACCTGCACACCATCAATATTGAATAGGTACGAATAAATATCGGGCGCTACAGGTTTTATTGTAATACTCCATACTCCGGCAGTATCCTTCTCAAGCGGTTGCGGTTTGATGGCCCATTCGCCAAATAACAAAGTAACGCTTTTTGCATTTTTGGCCTTCACCCTAAAGGTGATGCTATGATCGGCATTAACTACCGGCGAAAAAGGTGGAGCAGGCGGCCCCCACCAGCCCTTTATGCTGTAGGTGTTAACCGGTAGCTTTTGCGCCGAAGCGGTAGCCGCGTAAAACAAACAAGAAATCAGGATGATGCAGAAATGTTTTCTCATAAGTTTTATCGGTTATTTCCAGCCCGGCATTTGATCGCGGGTAATTACGTTAGGCGCAGTGTGGATGGCTTTGATACGATCGATAGTGTTATCCTGAAATTCCAACTCCGACCATACCATAAAGAATGTCCACTTAGGTTGTTTGAGCAGGATATCAGCATCCGGAAATTTAGCGCATTCGCCAATGGCGATAGGTTTACCATTGGATACCGACTGCATAATTTCGTATTTCTGATTGGTATAACCGCTTCCATCATATACATCCAGCGCGGCCAGATCCCAATATTTCTCTTCAGGTTTGTATGCTTTGGCATCATTAGCCAGCGAGCCAAAATCCTGTATATCCCAAACCCATATCAGGTTGGTTAGCTTTTTAACATTGGTCATGTAATCATGCAGCATCTGGTATAATTTTACCGTCCCTTCGGGTCCTGGGCGGCCTCCCCACCAAAATACACCCTGGTTCATTTCGTGCATGGGGCGCCACAATACTTCAATCTTTTTATCTTTTAGTTGTTGCAGGTAAAAGCACACCTCGTCAACGCGGCCTTTCCATTTCTTGTTCAGTTCGGTGCCATCGGTCGTAATTTCTTTCCATTGCTCATCGGTAAGTTTGCTTAGTACGCCGCCTTTCCAGCCGCAGGGCTCTTCTAATGCCGGGTTGCAGGCATGCCACATAATGTTAACTACGGCACCTTTGTTCCATTGGCGCACGGCTTCGTCAATCATCATCTGGCGGTTATTGATATTATCTTGCTGGAACAAAAAATCGCCGCTCCATAAGCCCGGGAAATGACCGGTAACCGTATCTATTTTATTCGACCAGCGCGCAGGCGTAGCGTTGGGCTCTTTATTATGCGTGCCCGCGATGGTGCGCTTGCCAGAGATACTATTGAGGTAATTGATAACCCTGAATTTAGATTTGGTTTGCGCTCCTGCGGATAAAGAAACAGCGAGGGCGGAGATCAATATGAGTACTTTTTTCATTTTTGCTATTTAGTGTTTTTGATCAGTTTATTGTTAGCGGTTAAAATGAGCACCACATCCTGCTTACCAGCCAGTTGAATGGCATTAAGTATAACATTATTATTTTTGATGATGGCATTGCCCATGTTAGTGTATTTGCGGTTGATGGGTGTGAATGATTGTACTGTAAAATCCTTACCCGAAAAAACCTTGAATGATACCGGGATAGTAATCGGATTATCGCTTTCGTTCAGCAGGTAAATGAAATACTGATCGCCGCACTTTACACCTTGCGCGTGCAGCAAACCCGCGGATATTTTAACCTGCTCAAAGTTGCCCTTACCGGCGATGAGCATCTGATCGCTGATATTGCGCACTGAGCGGAAATAAGGTTCCATATTTTCTTCGTGGAAAAATTCCCACCACCAGCTCATAGGCAAAACAGGCGTTGCACTAAATAAGCCAAACCACAGCCCGCGTTTAAAATCGTAATCGGCTTCTTTAGCATATTTAGGGTTGGCATCTTCCCACCTGTAACCAAACTCGCCCACTACGTAAGGCTTGCCATACGTTTGTATATAATCGGGATAGATGGCCGGGATGCGTTCGGTATGTTTATAGATATGTTTCTGGTTAAAATCGATGTAAGCTATGGAGTTCATCCCCGCGATATCCCGGTGCGAAATACTGGTTGTTACCAAATGTTTATACGGATCGATATCTTTTAAATAGCGCGACATCTCATCGTGCCAATTGGTTACATAAGCATGTGGGATAAGTACGCTATCGCCCTTGTTAAATACGCCATTATCAATCTCATTAAAAAATTCCCAGGCGGCAATATTGGTACTGTAACCCCAGCGCGCTACCAGGTAACGGAGCTTGTTTTTGTACTTATCCATACTGGTTTGCGAGTAAAACCATTCGGGGCGCTTGCCGCTGTTCATATCCAGCGTAAGCATCATGTATAGATTCAAAGAATCAACCAGGTGCAATAGTTCTTCCATCCGTTTGATACCGCTCGGGTTAAAATATTCAGTTGTATTGCTGTACCGGCTTTGGTTGTTTACCTTTTGATAATCAAGAGGCAAATTCCATGGGCACATCCATGTTCTGAAAAAATTTGCGCCATTGGCTGCTAATGGCGGGAGCAACAATTCGTAAGTATATTTAGGGTTTTCATGGCTTCGTGCCTCCCAACCCACATTTTCACCAATCCCCCGAAACAGGTCGCCGTTATCAAATTTAAAAGTATATAAGTCATTTTTATGGAGAAAGCCCTGCCCTTGCGTTTCTGAAACAGTGAAACTACCACTTGCCGATTGTTCTATTTTATTATTAACTGTGAGGCTAAAATGATAGCTATATACTCCTTTTTCCTGAGGTGCAAAACGAGCCTTCCATATTGATGTCGATGAGTTGCCGCTTTCAAAATAGCAAGGCAAGGTTACAGGGTTACCAGACGGCGCAATAAGTATCATATCCAGGGTTACCTCTTTCTGATCATAAGGATTAACAAACCCGGCATTGATATTAATTTCCCATTCGGCTTTACGGTATTGGGTTACTTTTTTATCCAACAAACGGTATCCTGAAATTTTACCTTGCGAATAAGCTATTTGTCCACAAAATACGATGCAGCATAGCAATAACAGTTTAATTGGTTTCATGGCGTTAAGCAAGGTTATTCTATAAAAACGGTAAACAAAGCATATCAGACTGCATTTGTTTGTGGTTAATGTTTGGTTACGATATTATAATTGACGCTTCAAAACTAAAGCTTGAAGAACTGTTTTATTAATATTATTTTAACAAAAAACAGTATTAATCGGGCATTATGATTAAAATACAAAATAATTATTGAAATTAGACTTGAATAACACACAGCCAGCTAACCAATTGCTGTTATAACCAATTACTAATACCAAGTTATTTTATGGACATCGTCAGAGAAATAACCCCATTGACCCAAAATGATTGTTTCACGCTTTTTTCGCGTGTGAAAACTGAATTTGATTTCCCCCTGCATAACCATGATGATATGGAGATCAACCTGATTTTAAATGCCGAGGGCGCCCAGCGCATTGTAGGCGACCATATTGGCGAGATTGAAGACTGCGAGTTGGTTTGTGTAGGCTCAAACCTTACACACGGATGGTTTACACATAATTGTAAAAGCGATAACATCAGGGAGGTAACTATACAGTTTCATAAAGATCTGTTTGATGACAGATTGTTAAAACGGAACCAGCTTATCGCGATAAGGCAAATGTTTGATAACTCTAAACGCGGACTGTTATTTTCAAAAGCAACTATTGATGCTATTGCGCCACGAATATTAAATTTGAGTAAAAAAAGCGGCTTTGACTCCATACTGGAATTATTTTCCATCATTCATGATCTGTCTATCTCCAGAGGGATTAAACTACTTTCCGATTCTACCTTTACTGTCGATCAGCTTAATTATAACAGCAGACGGATAGAAAAGGTGTTTGAATACATGAATAATAACTTTAACAAGCAACTTAGTTTGGCCGATGTATCTAAGGTAGCAGGCATGCCCGAGGCTTCGTTTAGCAGGTTCATCAAACAGCGAACAGGATTTAGTTTTGTAGACAGCCTGAACGAAATCCGTTTGGGCCATGTTGCCCGGATGCTGATCGACACCACACAATCTATAGCCGAAATTGCATTGCAATGCGGCTTTAATAATATGGCTAACTTTAACCGTACCTTTAAACAAAAAAAAGGATATACGCCTAAAGAGTTCAGAGAGAACTATGTAGGCAAACGGATTTTTGTTTAAATATGAAAACAGAACAAACCAGGCAAAATACACCATACATTTTGGGCATTGATATTGGTACAGGAAGCATCAAAGCCATTACAACCGATACAGCCGGTAATTTTCTGGATCTTAGCCGCTATTCTTATCCGTTAGATCAACCTCAAAAAGGTTACTTTGAGCAAAATCCGGAAATGATATGGAATGCCTTTGTATTAGCGGTTCAGCATACTGTGAGCCAAAAAGGTAACGCCCCGGAAGCTATAAGTTTTAGTTGTGCAATGCATAGTTTGATACTTGTTAATGATGAGGGTGATGCGATTTACCCCATGCTTACCTGGGCCGATATGAGAAGCGAGGCAATTGCTACCCAGATCAGATCATCAGCCAGGGGCGAAGAAATATACCGGATAACGGGAACTCCGATCCATCCCATGTCGCCACTATGCAAGCTGATCTGGTTTAAGCAAAACCAGCCTGATTTGTTTGACCTGGCATCCCGGTTTATTTCGATCAAAGAATACATATGGCACAGGTTGTTCGGGGTGTGCGAAATAGATTACTCCATAGCTTCGGCAACCGGGCTTTTTGATATCATAGCGTTAGGATGGAGTTCTGAAGTTTGTGAGTTTGCAGGAATTGATAGCAAACGCCTTTCTGCCCCGGTAGATACCACTTACACCCAAACCAATGTAATACTCCCGATAGCTGATTTGCTTGGCATACCAACAGATACTTTATTTGTGATAGGCGCGAGCGACGGTTGCTGTGCCAATTTAGGAAGTGGCGCAGGCCAGCCCGGAACGGGTGCTATTACCATAGGCACCAGCGGCGCAGTGCGCATAACCAGTTCGGCACCTGTATATAACTACCCGGGAATGACGTTTAATTACCTGCTCAACAAATCAACATTTGTGAGCGGCGGGGCCATTAATAATGGCGGGATACTGGTTGATTGGTTACTTCGGAATTTTTTGAATGATGCCCATAATTATGAGCATTTATTTGAAACAATAGCATCTATACCCGCGGGTAGCGAAGGATTGATCTTTCTACCTTACCTGTACGGAGAGCGGGCTCCCATTTGGGATGCTAAAAGCAGTGGCGCATATTTCAACATTCAACCCAAACATACGCAGGCACATTTTTTAAGAGCAGCGCTCGAGGGACTTTGCTATACGCTGCAGGATGTTTTATTGGGTTTGGAAAGTGTAACAGCTAATCTTAGCCAGATCAATGTGAGCGGTGGGTTTAGCTCATCAGTTGTGTGGGTGCAGCTTTTGACAGATGTTACTGGCAAAAAACTAATGCTGTTTGATGTAGAAGAAGCATCGGCCATGGGTGCTGTTTACCTTGCCATGAACGTGATTAATCCGGAAGGTGAACTTCCAATTTCACGTACCGGGAAGCTATTTCTTCCCGATAAGGATAATCAACTGGTGTATCAAAAAGTATTCCGGGTGTTCAAAAAGCTCTATGCTGATGTGAAAGATTCTATGCACGCTCTCAACCAAATTGAACAGCCATTATGATATTGCTTTACGTAGCCGCCGGGATTATACTATTATTGATCCTGATCCTGAAAAAGATAAACCCGATGATAGCCTTGCTTATCGTTTCGGTTACAACTGGCTTATTGCTAAAGATGCCCCTGAGCAAGGTAATGGCTTCTGTAAGCTCCGGTATTGGCAGCACCCTTGGCGGCATCATGATGATACTGGCCCTTGGCGCCATGATAGGAAAACTGGCCGAAGAAAGTGGTGCAGCCAAAAAGATAGTGCAAATACTGATCAAAATATTTGGTATCAAAAATATCCAATGGGCCACTTTGTTAACCGGCATCTTAGTTGGTATTCCGCTGTTTTATAATGCCGGGTTTATTGTGCTTATTCCGCTGATCTTTTCAATCGCATCCGAAACCGGTTTACCTAAATTATATGTGGGCATGCCCATGATAGCAGCACTCTCAATAACGCATGGCTTTTTACCACCACACCCCGGCCCTGTTGCGCTGGCGAGTGTTTTCCATGCAGATATTGGTAAGGTATTACTCTACGGAATTATGATCAGTTTGCCGGTAGCCGCCATAGCCGGGGTAATTTTCCCGAGATTAGCAGTGAAGTTAACTTCTCCTGCCGGAACTATAAACTATGCCGTTACATCAACAAACGAGGAATTGCCATCTGCATTTAAAAGCTTGTTGATCACACTGATGCCTGTATCATTAATTGCGGCGGGGAACATTGGTACATTCCTTTTTAAAGGCCAGCTTCAATATTTGTTCAGTTTTTTAGCCGACCCGACATTGGCGTTGCTGATCTCGCTCATTTCGGTAGTGCTATTGCTCAATATGGATATGAAAAGGGCAATGGAGATGTGTACGGAAGGAGTTAAAAGCGTTGTGATGATTATGCTCATTATAGCTGCCGGCGGCGCTTTTAAACAAATATTAGTAGATAGCGGCGTTGGCGAAGTTGTAAAAAACATGGCTACCACCTGGAATATTTCTCCCCTATTGCTGGGATGGACACTTGCCGCAGTTTTAAGAATTACCCTGGGCTCTGCAACCGTGGCGGCCCTAACTACTGCAGGTATGGTGATGCCCATGATCCATGCAGGCACCTCCCCGGAATTAATGGTTTTATCGGTTGGTGCAGGGAGTTTGATGCTCTCACATTTTAACGATACTGGTTTTTGGATGTTTAAAGAGTATTTTGGCTTAAGCATTAAAGAAACCTTTAAAACCTGGACCATAATGGAATGCCTCATTTCTATATTGGGCTTAGCAGGTGTTTTATTGATAAATGCTACACAAACGCATTCTTAACAACGGCATTCGCTATCTAACATTATGCGTTATTACTCGGTTTTATATCGAAAGACGCCATGGATATCAGGGCTAAGGCAAGTGTGTAACAAAGCCTTCGATCTATCGTCAAATTCGTATGAAAAAAGTTCTGATCATCTTAATTTGCTTACTACCCGCAAAATCATTTGCACAGGCAGCGTTTGATATCTTCATTGATTACTTTGTTACTGGTTATAAAGCATTAAACATACCAGAGCTAAATCTTAGTTATGTTGTTAATTTCCAAAATATTCAACCCACAGATGGTGTAAAAAAACAAATCGCTTTCTTCAAATCCATACAGTATAAATTAACAAAATTTGATGTACAAAAGCTAAAGCCAGCAGATGCTCAGGACTATCGTCAAATAGCTTTTGAATGCCGGCAAAACCTGGAGCGGTTAAAACTTGAACTTGAATGGGCAAATCATAAACCAGATACGATTTCGACTGCCGGTATCAGCACGGTTGCTAATGGCAAAGCCTGGTATAGGTATATGCTAAAGAAATGGTTAAGCGTTGATCAAACACCCGATCAAATATATAAATCGGGCCTTATAGAAGTTCAGAAGGTTGAGCAACATATTACGGATATACAAAAATCAAGCGGATTAAATGATGTCAATTTTTACAATCACCTAAATGATCAGGTATTTTTCATTAAAAACCCACAAGCTGTTCAGGATTCTTTTGAGCATGCGAATGAAATAATCACAAGAAATTTAGATCGTGTATTTTATCCTCATAAAATACCGGATTTAAAGATCACAAAGGTTGCTAACAAGTCTATCCCGGCTCCAGGCTATTATGATAATAATATATTTTATTATAACCTTTTCGATCAGTTTTATAATGCCCGGCAGATAGATTGGTTATTTATTCACGAAGGTGTGCCCGGGCACCATTATCAAATATCTATTGGTAAAAACATAGCTCACTCAAAGGTTCAGCAACTTTTCTTCTACATGTGCCTGGCCGAAGGTTGGGCCGCATATACAGAAGACTTGGGCGTACAGTTAGGTTTATATCGTACACCTTATGCCGAATTAGGCAAGTGGGAATGGGATATTGTGCGATCGGTACGTGTGCCAATGGATATTGGTTTAAACTACTACGGATGGTCTGATGAACAGGCGTTGGCTTTTTGGAAAGCACACATTCATAACCAGGATAGTATTGCGCTCCGCGAAATAGCACGGATCAAACGCTGGCCTGCACAATGTATTACTTATAAATATGGCGCCAGTGAGATAAAGCGCTGGAAACAAAATAAGGAAAAGAAAGAAGGAACTAAGTTTAATATCAAGGACTTTCACAAACGAATTCTCAGCAGTGGTTCGTTACCATTATTTTTAGTTGAGGCACGGGTTAATTCTTAAACATTTTACCGCCATTTAAGAGAAGGATAAACAAGTGCCAACTAAATAAACCGTAAATTTTTAATTTAAAACAGAAGTTAGTTTAGAAGCAATTAGTAGTTCAGATCTCGGCTTAGAGCTTTTGAACATTTAGAAGCTTTAAGTATGTAAGTCTCCTAATAATAGGCGTATGCGCTAAGGTTTTCAATTTTTAAAAGAAATTGCACATATGTTGTGTGCAAAAAAAAAGCCCGAAACACTTTCGTGTAACAGGCTTTTGCAAGTAGCGGGGAGCAGGATCGAACTGCCGACCTTAGGGTTATGAATCCTACGCTCTAACCATCTGAGCTACCCCGCCGGGTATTTCTTAACATTTCTTATGCTGAAAATCAGCTTTTTACAAATTGGCCAATAATTGGCTTTTTTTGCTTTAGAATTGTTAACGGTTTTGTTAACGGTACGCCTTTTCGGTGCGTGGTGCGCAAAGGTAGGGAATACCGCGATTATTTCCTAATGATCCTGACTTTTTGCATTCAGATATCACACAGCAATTAACTTTTTGCCTATAATTAAATGGCAAATACACTATATTTGATTATAAACCTTATACCTTATGATCTCACCAAGCTTCCTACATGTCAATTTACCCTACGGAATTAGAAAGAATGCTGATGGTGAATGGTATGCCTTTAACCGAATGTATTTGCCTTTAGGAATAAAGGACAGAGCGGCATTAAGATTAGACAATAAGGTATTGCCACAGGATGAGTACGATAGGTTATTTATTGGTACACCATATGCTGGTCTTACCGAAACGTTACTTACAAAACTGGCCGTAAACAGAATTGAGCGCGACAAAGACAATAGCATTATCTGTATTTGGTTATACAATGGGGAGCCGCTAAGTAATACAACACTGTTAAATGAGTATTTCGATAAATTAAAAACATTATCAAAGCTAAAGATTGGTACATCACGTAAACGCAAATCCTGATTAAATGTCAGTTGTCGCCTGGCATAAACAAAATCGCCACAACAAATTACGTATATTTAGAGATAAATCATAAGCTAGTCGATATTCGACTGTACACCTAATCTTGGGACCTATTAGTCCCAATTACGCAAACGATTTTCTCCGTCCTCAATCCAACTCTTGAGCCTCGCAATATGGCTTTCAATATCACTAATTTTATTATTGCACTCACTTAACCATTCTTCACGTATTTCTCTAAATTTAGTTGAATATGCACTTGCTATTTGGTCTTCCAAATCTTCTTTATGCATCTCTTGTTTTCGTAACGCCACCTCGGCTTTTTCCAGCTTTTCTACGTTGTTCTTTATATTGTTTATTATGCTTTCTTTAGCTTTATCCTTGCGGTCTTCAAAATCCCTTTTCCGATCTTCTTTTGCTTCGTAAAGTTCTTGCGATCGGTCTTTGTAAATTCCCCAGAATTCATCATGGCTTTCTCTTATCTCTTTTATCCTGTTAAACACTTCAGATTTGTGATCTTTAGTCATCTCATGTTTAATTGATGAAAAGTGTTGGCCTACCTCGTTTAATTTTTTACCGTTCTCAATAACTTCGGTCTTTATCTCTTTCAATTCGGTAAAAAGCATTTGTCTCAAGCCTTCTCTAAGTTGCCAGTATTCTAACCCTCGAAGCATATTGAATAGTGTATCACTATGACTTTTCGAGATCTCTTCATATCGCTCATTTTTTTTGGTGTAAATATCTTGCCGAAGGGAAAAAAAACTTTGCCATGCCTCTTCGCGGCTTTGTATTTTTGGATAACGAACCGTTTTGAAATCTCCTTGAATTTCGTTCATCAATTCGAATATTGTTTCCCAAGCTTTTGTTACATGATAATCAAATAAATGGTGCGAAAGACCCTTAAATTCCTTTTCTAATTCAGTAAGCTTATAGTCCAATTTTTCGTAGTCCTCTTTAAAAAATAAACTCATCGTTTGAATAATTAAAGTGTACACAGGCTTGAAAATTCCAGCACTTGCCTTGCAATTAAGATCTCCATATTAACAAAATGTCACGAAACTACGCTGGGGATTGCGCTATTCGAGGCTTAAAAGAATTATAGATAAATGTTGGAAGAAATTATCAAAGTTCCAAATTATTTGTACCGAGGATTTATGATTGAAATATTTTGCGACGTTTCCTGACGTATATGCTCTAAAATTGATTAAAGGAAGTTTTCACAATATTTGTTAATATTAAGTAGGCCCAATACCGTTCTGTTCAATCTCGTTTTTTAGTATTGGAATACTTTTGACTTATCGTTCAATATCTTTCTCGAATTCAATTATTTGAGATATTTACTTATAAAGTGAGATTTAGATACCAAAGTTATATAATCAAACGGCTGCCCAAATTGCTGTCGTTTTCTGATCCAATATAAAATATTGTTCCCTACATCAATGAAAACAGGGACGTTTGAACTATACCATATTTCTCTTTTATTTTTCCATGTAAACCCATACGACTTACTATTATCAGTATGCATTTGAATTTCAGGAAACTCATCTAATGATCTAATCCACACCATATTCCTCGTTAAATAGTCAGGATTATCACTTTTTCTCCAAACAGCTACGCTGACTTCGCCTTGACGAAATACAAAATCGTCGTTCTTGAATTTGATAAAATTCGGCACTAACTCAACCAATTTTATATTGTTAACGAATCCATGTCCATTTACTACCCATATCATTTTCTTATAGAAAGCCTCCCTTAAGCCAAGTTCCGTGTAAGACATCGGCGAGTTTTGAAATTCTAATGTAATTCCATTGGGAGTAAATATATCCGCGATATGTTTTTCACCTGTTGTTTGATCAAAAAATACATTCTCATGCCAGGCATCAGGGAAATGTGATTTCCACTCTCTATGCCATGGGGTTTCATTTTCCCACCACGGGTCACAGTTAAATTCGTGCACATGCGCCCAATGGTGTACTTTTCTATTACCACATTTTGCAATAACAGGGTTACCACAAATAGGGCAAAAGCCTTTTAGCCCTTTAATTGGTTTTGTCCTTAAATCATTAACAAGAGCGAATTCCATTTTATTAGGCCATTAGCAATGAACAATTGTTATGCCGTGACTAAGCCAGTCGATAGCTAAGTTAATTCTGTCTTCATGTACCGCCAAACATAAAAGTTCTGTTGGTCTTGACATCGCAACATAGGCTTGTTTCATCCTTGTTCTGTTGCTGCCGATAAAGCTAACAGTTCTGTTTTGTGTGCCACATATTAATGGCAGTAATTTCTGTATATCAAACGTCCTGGTATAAGTTTCAAGGTATAAGGTGCCAGTATGTGTTTCACCCTTTACAGCATGAATTGTGTCAAACAAAATATCAACCTGCTCCCCTGAATATGAAGCTCCAAAAACATTTTGTTTGGTTTGTGGATTGACCGCAATTTGAGTAGTTGCTGGCGATGAAATAAAATCCGATAACTGAGTAGTGGTGACAACTTGAAAATGAGGAAGTAGCTCATTTTGAACCAGTGCTAAAAGTTCTGCTTTAATATCTACACCGTTCAAGAAATCTTTGATTGATTTCCCAATCTGAACGCGAAATTTCTGATATAATACTGGATCAATCAATTTTAAGTAACGCTCAAAAGATGAACTTGTAAATAATCTATCTCTAACAGTATCCCTTATGCCCGCCAATTTTAAAATCTGCAAGAAAAGTGAAAAAATTAGGTCTTTATACTTTTTCGTATTGGTAGTAGTTAGTTTTAAAACGGTAAGAGCATTTAAGTAATCGTCCATTGTTGTGTAATACTCCCTCACTTTATTAGCGTTTTTTGTAAACTCAGGAAAATAGCTTGTGATATTTATTTGGCCCGCATCTTTTCTTCCACCCACAGCTTTAAAAACACAATTAGCTTTTCGGTGTAAGCCATTACTAATTATTAGTTCCCCAAATTTATTCTTCACTAAGTTTATCGTACTGTCATTATATACGATAATATAAGGCAAAATAGGCGACGTTGATGTATTACCGATTAGTACTTGTTGCTCTACCCCCATTTTTGTTATTGTATCAGCAATATGCTGAGGAAACCTGCTACTCGTTGCAATTGAATAGCTGGCAGACTTAGGCCATTGAAGAGAAACTGCTTCATAATGCCCAAAAATGTCTTGGTTTCCATCGCCAATAGTTTGAAAGATTGAATCTTGCCCAAATAATTGGTTTAACAAATCGAACTGAAATTCCTCTGTATCTTGCATTTCATCAAGAAAAACCAATGGAAACCTTTTACTAAATAGTGGAATAAGATTTGGATGATCTCTCAGATAACGAAAGGCAAGTGAATAAGCTTCATCGTATTTTAAAAAGCCCTCAGAAAGAAGGCTGTTTTTTAACCGCTCCAATTCGCCATAGCTTGTAGTGTGCTTTCCAACAATAGGATCGGTGGTGTTGATATTTTCTGAAATATCAAAGTTATAACGGTTAAACGATAACACCCCCAAATGATCTATCTGTTTACTTCTACTCAAATAGGAGGCTGCATTTGAAGCCGACCGAGTGCGTCTGCCGATTACTGCATAGAACACATCATCATCAATTGCTTCAATTGAACTTTTATAGATTTGTTTGTAAGCTGGGATTGCTAAATATTTATTTACAAATGATTGTATAGTGCCTAAATAATTGGGGTAATTATTATAGAACGCGGCCCCTTCTGTGCCAAGCCGTTCCTTTATCATGTCTACCGCGACATTTGTGTGTGTTAATATACAAACACCGCCATTAATACCACGGTGAAGCTTGGTTTTTAGTAAAAGTAACTTTGCTGCAAGTGTTGTGGTTTTACCGCTGCCTGGGCAAGCTTGAATATTTTCTTTGGAAAAACAATTGATTACCCGCTTTTGCTCTGAATTAAAACTACCACCAACGCCGAAAAATTGAGTTTCAATCTTTTCGATTTCTTCATCGGTAAAACTGAGGGTGGAAGTTAAATCAATCATTTTTGGCATTTGAGGTTACATACTCGATTGCATCCACAATATATTTTAGATAGACATCCGTTTTAAGGGTGGTCAATAGTATGTTGGCTTTATCCGCTATAATTAACTGTGCGAACAATTGAGCGACTACTGCTTTGGATGCTTGTTTTCTTACTAAAGGTGCGTAAATGGCAACAGCTATTTTATCTAAACTATCACCTGCACTATCCCAGCCTGAAATTTCCGCATCACACTGTTGATGTAAAGCCAATATAGCAGGAGCATCCAAATTTTTCTCTAAATCATCTGATGCCACTGCATGTGAAATTGCCTGGTGCAAATATTTTCTTAAGCAACTTTTGGCTATTTCAAACTCCAAAGTCCAAGTTCCAGTATAAAAAACCTTAACGTCGCCGCCTGTATATTTATCGAATATCTTATTTTCAATAGCAGCAAGTTCTTCAGCTTCATACTCATCCTCTGTTTTACGATCAATTAAATTCCGAGTTTGACCAGCATTTTTCCCAGTCTTTAAAACGTAAGTATAATCTCCGGCTTCTTTTGGCGGAATATCCCTATCAGCAATACAAGCAATGGGTATGCCCATTAACTCATCGTTTTTTCTTTGAAATATCTTCGAGTATCTAAGCAACGCAGTGCTGGAAACGCATACGATTGATACCCCAAACTTATAAAGTGGTTTTTCTAAAATTTCTGGAATTGCTGGTAATAGTAAATTCTCGGCATCTCCCTCAACCATTAAAACGCCGTTTGCAAAAAATAAATTGGCTTTGGTTGCATCTAAAAAACGCCTTAAAAATTCATAATCCCCAATTTCTAATTTGGTATAATCGTGATGCAGGGAATACGCACAACCACCTTTGCAAAGGATGATTTTGTTTATCGAAACCTTAGATGCTAAATTATTACTATGTGTAGTTAAAATACTTTGAAAGCCTAACGTATCAGATTGTTGCTCTAAAAATTCTATTAAATTCAGTTGTGATTGGGGATGTAAATGAGCTTCAATTTCTTCAACAAGTGCAAGTTTTAGTCCTGTATAATCGTTTTCCTTTTTTAACAACAACATTTCGGCGGCAATGAACAATAGGTTGTTTGAACCAAGACCTAAATTTTCATTTAAGTTTTTGTTTAAAATCCTCAATTCCAACTTTTCCAAAATGCTTTTAAGCCTATTACCAGATATATCTATTCGTGATGATAATGGATTGTGAGTAAGGGAAAAATTGGCTAAATAGTCATTGTTGATCATGTTCTGCACAACGGCACCATCACTACCAGTAGCAAAGTATGATATAACATCCTCATTAGCTTTTTTCATTATATCAACCAACGGGTGGTCATGTTTATTTTGAAACGTGTGGAAGCTATCAAGGATTTGGGAGAATCTTGAATTTCGTTTAGGAGTTAGTTCAAATTCGGCATCTCTGAGCGGTTTTAAATATGTTACGCGAAGCTTTTCTTTGGCCTCACCTTGTAAAACACCACTATCTTCATCGGCACCAGCATATATTGTATAATATGGCTTACCATTTGCCATTTTTTTTGCTCGCAACGTTATTTTGAGATAAAAATCATTTTCATCATCAAAACTTAACCACTCTAAAAAAAATGCAGCTTCGGTTGGATTTAACTTTTTTAAAATGCAAGTTATTCCAAAAGTATCGGAATCATTGTGGAAGTCGTGTTCATCAACCTTAGTCCAATCATTGCTTAAGGTTCCAAGAATCATTTTTACAGCATCTACCAATGCTGATTTTCCGGCATCATTTTCACCTACAATTAGATTTAAGCCGGGTAAAAAGGTGACGGTACATTCGTGAAAAATGCGGAAGTTTTCAAGCTTGATTTGTGATAGGTACATTTTTGTACTTTAGGTTGCGTATCAAATATACTAAATAGGTGATATAATTAGTCCCCTTGCATATTAAACCTTATCTATCGTTCGTCAATAATAGCATTTAATCAGGTTAAAAGCACATATTGGTAACTAAAAAGCTATTTTTATAATATTATTTACAGTGAGAATACACGGATTTAAGCAACCTGCGGATGCCAAAAAACCTTAACGTGTTTAACTTCAATCCCATTCAGGTTCGGGGTAGTCTTTGCCCGGGTCGATTTCTGCTGTCTGACTTCTGTAATCATCAAGCAAACTCATATAGCGTTCTGACCAGGTATCAATATTTTCTTTTTCACCAACCTCTGGAATTTCGGGTTGTTGGTATTTGCTGAAATAACTTGCAGCCATAAAATCAAAAGATGCTTTATCCTCTTTAGCAACACCTTTCACTTCTTTCAGATTTTGCTTTGAGTAGTTTTTAAAACCGTTTTTACTTGTTTCAAAATCATATCGGCTAAGAATGGTTTTCTGCTCCCTATCATCAAGGGTGCTAATGTTTTTTTCAATTGCAGAACGATAGCCTTTAACCCGCCTGTCGCGTGTCGCATCCAGATATTTAGCCCGCCTGTCGCGCATACCGGTGTCGTAACCTTCCGGGCCTGTTGGTCTGTTTTTAGGATTTGGCCCCTCATCTTTTGGAGCACTGCCTAATTCATAGTCGATAGCCGTTATTTGCAGTTGAAATTGCTCATAGCTTTTATTCAAATGCTCTAATTGCTTTGGGAATAAAGGAACATATTTAATCTCTTCGTTCATACCTCAATAAATTATTGAAACGCTGATTTGCTTATGCTAAGATACAGGATACATAAACAAAAGTGGTTGAACGATATGATTGATAATAGTTCAATATCATCTCAAAACGCAATAATACAGCTTGAGAAGCTGATTGGAATTGAGAGGCGAAGCGATTTTTCAGAGGCAAATGTTAGCAACGACAAGGCCGATCAAATTCATTGTAACGCTTTAGTTATGTCGGAATATGCAGAGGAAGCGTTAAACCAAATTAAGTGTCAGTTGGGATATCTGCCACGGCGTGAAGTCACCCTTCCAAGTGAACCTGCGATAAGACAACTGCTATTTGAGTATGATCATAAACACGGCAACATTGATGAGCTATTTGATAGCTGCAATCCATATATGGATGATATCTATAAGCGAGATATGCGGCCACATGAAATTGTTGATTACTCGGAAGTAATCTATCAACAGTACAACACGCTTTTCCCGAAACTTAAAGATGCCGCGCGTGAGAGAATTATAAAATTTGCGGAGTATGAGCCACCGTTAAGTTTATCGGTATATGCCGAATTGAAAATACGTTGCTGGATGGCTAAAAGTGAAATAAACTTCAATGAAATAAGAACGGAAGCAGACTACGAAGCTCAAGCAATATTATGGTTTAGAAAGAGAATATTCTAAAATATAATGAATTTGAAAATCATTTATCAAAGGGAGATTTAAAATATTCTTTTTGATTTTCCTTTAAAATTTCTCGTTGCCTAAGTTTTCTTTGGCGAATAGGCATATATATAAAGTACAGACTAATAATTGCAAATATTGATTTTGCCCGGGGATCCATGCCAAGATAAGCGCAATAATAGCGGGCAACCATTAGCCCTAATGCAACAAGTAATGACCCATAGTAACCAAAAACAAAATCACCTGTCCCCAATAAAAATCTAAATACTTTATTCTTCATGGGTCATATCTTAATTTCAACAATTAGCAGAAAATATAGAGTTATACTTACGGCATTACAGAAAGAAATAGCTACCCACCTCGGAGCTATAGCGATTTGATATTTTTCTTTAAATCCCTCTTTAGCATCTTCCAAAATTAAATTCTGGATAATAATAACACCAACAACGAACGCAACAATTGCAATTTTATCAATTAAAATAAATAGCCATTCATTTTCCGGTAAGTTAAAACTATAATTAGGTAATTTGAAATGAACCCTTTTCGACTTATCGATTGAATCTTTTACAGTATAAATTAAATTTGAAATCCTTATCAACAAAATGGCGATGCCAATCTCATACCAAAATGAGAAATCTTCGATCACCCATACACCGCTATAATTGGGCGTTTTTTTTATACGGAGGACAAGCCCTATAAAAAACAATAAAATCAGACTCTCAATCCAAATCATGTGATGGTTATTTATGTGGCATCCATATTTTGCCAGTCATCAAATCTGAAAATACTTCAAATTGCCATTTGCCCTCCCCATTTTCTTTTACCACAATTTTTGCTAATCGCGAAAATGAAACAATGCCCTGCTTTGGAAATACGGATTGTAATGCTTTAGGGTTGTAAGCTGCTAATTCGTGGATATATTCAACTAACGAGTAATCAAAAAAAGAATGTATTGATTTATCTAAAATGTACATTTTATTCTTACGTGCAGTGTCAAAAATCAACTTTACACGTTTACTAAATCCAGGAAGTTCTTCTACACCGTTGTAGTGATTAATCAGATCGTACAGGTCATCAGAAAAATATGAGTTTAGATGCACTTTATAATAAATCTCAAAAAAGCCTGTACCATTTCTAACTGTTACCTTGTCTAACAAGGAATGAAGTTTTAGGCTTCGGAGGTGATTTTTCGAGCGATTAAATTCCGAAATGTCATCGTTCCATTGCTTAATGCGTTGCTCTGGGTGCCAAAATTCAAAAGCTTTGGTATAATTTTTATCAGATAGAGTTTGAAAATAATCTTCAATAAGATCCGTAAACTTCCTCTTAGCACGAATACTCTCAATTTCAGTTGGCGATAAATCGAATACAAATCCACTGGACCCAAGATTTACTTTTGAGGCGCCTTCTGTTTCGATTCTCTCTTGCGCAACTTGATTTAATGTATCGTCGTTATTCGATGTTATTATAATTGGATTAACAATATCATTTTTAAAATCTTTGAAGACTGGTAAGGGATTGTTACACGCTGATCTAAAAATTTCATACAATATCGATGCTTCTTTTGCTTTTTCTGCAACATCGCGGGAATTTGTTCCCTCAAATACCTCTACACCAATATACCTTAAAAGGTTTATTAAAAATTCTGGTTTTATAGGAATATCGCCTTCGTAATCAGTTAGTTTACGTGTAAAATGATCTGGGGATATAAGAATGTGTGGTAATTCATCTTTAAACAGCCTTTTAAAAAAATTATCGCCGTTTTTTCCTGGTTTGTTTATAGACCATATACCTAAACGATTCGTTTTGGCTTCCGCCTGTTGAGCTTGGGTAAACTCCTCATCAAAAATTTTCGCCTCAAATTGTGTGAGTATTTGCTTATAAACAAATCTGTCTATTCTTTTTGCCATTGTCGTGTTACAGAAATTTTAAATCTACAAAAAACACAAGTCATTATCAGAAAAAGTAGTTTTTTCTGAAAGGTTCGATGCGATTTAAATTGTCGCCATTTGCATGGCAATCATGGTGTTGGCTTATCTAAGCCATTAGAGGCAGTTTCAACCTGGGAATACATCTCTATCAAAAACGATTTATTATGTTTCCAATATTTTTTAAGATCAGATCTAACTCTATGTGGTGTATGTTCGATACCACAACCATCATTCGGAGTATAAAACATGTTTGCAACATCTACTGCGACGACCTCCATTGCTC
>Ga0116227_10008595_pt1 | contig 19148 bp, 19 predicted proteins | sample S1TSphgellanicum_FD_89693 | JGI IMG/M metagenome (GOLD analysis project Ga0116227, IMG submission 89693) | Host-associated microbial communities from peat moss isolated from Minnesota, USA - S1T2_Fb - Sphagnum magellanicum MG | ecosystem: Host-associated > Plants > Peat moss > Unclassified... | reverse complement strand
TCTTGAACTTATTTCCAATTCATATTCATAACATTTTGTTCCACTTGTGTCAAACTTATTTCCAATTCATATTCATAGCATTTTGTTTCACTTGTCTTGAACTTATTTCCAATTCATATTCATAGCATTTTGTTTCACTTGTTTTGAACTTATTTCCAATTCATATTCATAGCAATGAAACTTGCATGATGTGCACATTATCTGCGAATGCTTTCCAATTACTCTCCTTATATGACTTTGAGTTGTATTTCCAATACTCATTTTCCACAAAGTTTAACAAAATTAAAATAAACATCTCTCCGAGCTCAATGCTAAGAATGCTTTTCAATTACTCTCCTTAAATGGATTTTAATTATATTCTCAACATTGGTTTTCCACAAGGTTTAATAAAAACCAAACCAAAAAAAAAAGAAAAAGAAAGCATTTGTCCACAATCTTTCAACAATTAGGGTTTTGCTTCTTTGCAAAACCCTAATTCTAAAACCCTTGTCTCCTCAAAAATTTGATGATGGTTGGCTCCCCATCTCCATCCCAAAGATATCCCAAAAAACTTTCCATGCAGGTTGACGTCATTAACCATCCTCACAAAAGAAGAGTTGTCCGATTGCAGGTCGGCAATGAAGTGCAAGTGCATTGCACTCCGGAGTGTTCATGACGTGCAAATGGACTGTTGGATTGGAGTGATGCATGGCGGAGTTGCACTCTGTTCTTTGGGTTCTTTTTGCCCTTTGTGTTTTTGTTCATGGTGTCTTGTGTTCTTGTTGAAGTTCTCACAATCGTTAAATGTTTTTTTTTTGCATAAGGTAAAGAATTCTGCTCGTTTTTGCGTGAGCTATTCACTAAGGTGATGGAGGGGTGAAGGCGGAGCTGCTATGAGGAACGACTCTTCATGATCGCCATGCTGACAGGCTAACAATAGGCGTATTAGCGCTATTCCGTTGGTCCCTTATGTTAGGCACCTAGAAACGGCCCAAAGCTTGGTATCTCTGCATTCTAGGGTCATGTGGAATCTACTATAGGAACATTAGCACTTGTGATTCACTTAGAAACGGACCAAAGTTTGGTATCTCCACATTCTAGGGTTATGTGGAATCCACCATAGAAACATGAGCACTTGTGAATCACCTAGAAACAGGTCAAAGTTTGGTATTTCTGCATTCTAGGATCATGTGGAATCCACTATAGAAACATGAGCACTTGTGAATCACCTAGAAACAGGTCAAAGTTTGGTATCTCTGCATTCTAGGGTCATGTGGAATCCACTATAGAAACATGAGCACTTGTGATTCACCGAAAAACGGCCCAAAGTTTGGTATCTCTACATTCTAGGGTCATGTGTAATCCACTATAGAAATATGAGCACTTGTGAATCACCTAGAAACGGCCCAAAGTTTGGTATCCCTACAGTCTAGGGTCATGTGGAATACACTGTAGAATCACGGAGGGACATGTGGAATTCACTGTAGAAACATGAGCACTTGTTATACACTGAGAAACTGGTCACACTTTGGTATCCCTACATTCCAAGGTCATGTGGATTCCACTAAAGAAATATTTCCCACACAACTCAAGGATCCACTTGGGCTTCACCATGCTAACAACCACCATGTGTTTCCAATTTAGTATGTTGAATATTTATCGTCCTTATGGATGCCATGTAAAGGGCAGAGTAGAGCCATCATGCAACGAGCCATTATGATGCCTGGAAGCAGCAGGCTGCAGCACAGGGAGCATACCACACAGGTCACAAAAGATGGTTATGCTCTTCAGCTTGAGGGAGGCCTTACAATCCACGAGACAGGTTTTGGAGTTGGGTTCGAATTTGCGTCAGCATTTTTTCCTGGTGCACTTGTATGTATTTGCTCTTGCATTGAGAGATGATCCCCAGAAAGACTTTGATTCTGAGTTCACTGTCATGAATGCTAGGGTTTTTTTAGGGTTTCAAGATGCATCATGGCTTTTGGAACCAAATTCAACAATCTCAACATTTGTAATTTTGAGTTTGTAATGCCGAGGAGCACTTGTGATAATTGTGGGTTCTGAGAGTGGAGTAATTGGAAAGAATTTGTGGAAATTGTTCCTGAGACAGCAGACAACAATTGAGGTTTAGGTTTCTGCCAGTAGCTGGATCATCATCAAGTGTTAGTGAGTTTTCATAAAATTTTCAGCATTTTCAATTCAAGCAACAATATGTAAGGTTCAGCAATTCAGAGTCCTGCATCTTTTTGACATTGATCTCCAGCGATTTACTAACTGCCTCTCAATGCTTGTGCAGGGGGCACTCTAAACATGAAATGGAATGAAGCTTGATTGTCATCACATACTTGTTGTGACTTGAATGGGATTCTATTGACAATTTTTTTATCTCTTGAGTTTCTGTCTCTTGAGTGCTTAACTGACATCACGACTGAAAGTCTTCCTATAATTGCTTCCAGAAATGTAACAGAAACTCAGGATGAGAATTTTTGTATAATTGATGAAAAATTTGCATGTCGTCATTGATGTGAAGCAGATTTTGAACTCCACATCTTGTTCAACAATGTGCATGACCATGTGCCCGATTATAGCCACATGCATGGTACAACATTGTGGATACTTACCGTTTGTGTGTAATCATGCGTATCATTGTGATACACAAGCACAAAAATGGTATTGATATTTCCCTTGCTTTTTACATGGCAGGTTGACAATGTGTTACAAGATTGGAGTTAGTTGGCCAGGGCTGGATGGTGGCAGCAGCAAGCATTCAATCAAAACACACCTGGAAGATTCAAGTGAAGGAATTCTTTTTTTTGGTTGATGACATTAACCAAATGATTGAAAGAAGATAGTTAGTGAGGAGGTGCATAGAGAGTGTGGTAATGGTCAGAGGTCTCATTGAACTTCCTTTACACAAATCTCAGCTGCCAAAGATGTGAAAAATCTCTTCATGGGTGACATGCACAACATCGAAGTGTGACAAACTGCTTGGCCAAAGTACCCACATCAACCAGTCTAGAGTGAGCAAGATTTTCCAAATGGGTTTCTTTGCAGCTCTGTTTTTCCTTTTCTTCCAGTATAATTCCTTGTAAAAGAGTGTTGATATGTTAGAGTTATCCGTAAAGTCCAATGATTAGGGGGTGAGAATGACCAGTTTTGACATAATAGGTTTATCAAAAGCATAATGAAGAATTAAAATTTTACAAAGCAAAATAACTGGGATGCAAACTAGTTGTTCCACCAATTTTGGTGGTAAACTGAGTTTCATTCTGTCCTTCCTTTTTCCTGAGCGCCTCCACTGCTGCTACATATATTTTTGGTGCTCCGACCTGCACAACTATTATAATTACTCTTGAACCTTGTTTCAGCATTTCACACTGAGATTTAATAAAATTTCCTTACTTTGCAGATATCTCTGAAAGAGGGGATATGGGGTGACAGCATGCCCAAAGAGAGGGTGACTTTACAGATAACTCTATTGTCACAAAACCTTATGATGAAGTGAGCTCTGCCAACTGAATTTGTCTTTTGTTTTGTGTTAGAAACACGAATTAATTCCTTGTTGTGTTCAGAATTATTAACACAAAATAAAGAGGGTTGGCACTCAGTTACCAGGATTGGGTGGGTATTTGTTTTTTGTTTTTAATGACCACCAGATCAGGTTTTTTTTTTTTTTTGAATTCAGAAATCAGGGAACCATTTGGGGATTTGGGGAAACCCAAAATCGAATAATCACTGGATCTGGTTATTTCAAAACCCCTCAAAGAACTGGTTTCCGGGCAATTATTTGACTTTTTCAAAATTTTGAGAACTGTGGTTAAATGTCTGAACTGGGTATTTTGTTTTTCTGAGAATTGTGATTATGGACCTTAAGAGCCACCCTGATAGGGGGTGGGGTTTCTAATACCCACCAACATTGTCAGTTACACTCAAGAACCTCAAGAGATCTGAATTCTCCATGTTTTTCATGGAGAGTAGCCTAGTATTCTTAGTCATTCCCAGGAGGTTTCAACCAGTATTGGGTGGTTATCAGAAATGTGAACAGACCCTTGATGGTCAATTTCATTGATGGCAAAGGCGAGCTCCCTTTGCTTGTCTTTGGCTCTCTCATTTGTAGTTGTAATTTCTTCAGCCATCCCAATAAACCTTAAACCCTAAACCCAATAGCATAGTGCCTGTGAGTTGAGACCGGGTCTTAGGTTTATGTTAAACAGTAGCATAGCCAACCCACTGGGATGAAGGCCAGAGTGACCAAGCAACCCACCAGCACACTATGAAGGATGGATGATAAGTGGTCAGGAAACAGTTTTCTGTTGGATTCCAGTTTGCTAACTAACCATGGTGGTTAGCTCAGCTGCCTTTTGTACTACCTACTTACTAAGAACCACAGTGGTGTTAGTAGGTAGTAAAAATTGCTCTTTTTAGCTTTGTATAAGTCACCTACTTATGTAGTAGTGGTAACCTGTTTCCTTGCCTTTCTTCCTATTATAGAGGACCTACTGGCAATAATGTCCATGTTTTCATATCAAGTTGAGGAATCTTGAGTTGGGAATCAAAATAAAGTTCAACAAACTATGAGAATGGTTTGAGGCATTGAGTTTTAGGTGGAGAATTTTAGCTATTTTGGGCCCCCCCAAATAAAGAGAAAAGAATACTTGAAAAAAAAAAAAAATTCCAGTTAAAACATGTTTTTGCAGCAAAAGATTGCCATTTCTGTGAAATCAAGTAATTGGAAACAAAAACAATAAAGGGTTAAACCACAAGTAAGTTCAAAAACTGCTACTTGAAATTGAATAAGCTCTTGTGAGGCTTCATAAGTAAGTTCAAAAACTGCTACTTGAAATTGAATGAGAACTAGTGAGGCTTTATAAGTCAGTTAAATAATCGCTACTTGAAATTGAATGAGATCTTGTGAGGCTTTATAATTAAGTACACATTTTGGGAGTTAAAGAAATGGGCCAATTAACAAGTCGGAATGAAACCACCAATGGCGTGCATCAAATTGGATGTAAATGTGTATGGTAGTAGGTTCAAAGTTCAAACACCATGTACAACCCATCGGGGTTTCAATGACTTTATTTGGAATTTTGCAAATTTTTGGTGCAATAAAAAACAAGCCAATAGTGAACCGACTGAAAGAGGCAACATTTTGGGTGTTTGGTGGCCCAAATTATGCACAAAAAAAATTGTCAACTTCTTGTTCGTGCATTGCAATGGAAGAAGTCTACTCTCTAAACAAGGAAGATGATACTTAATACCTCATTTGTCAATCTTCTTGACTCTTTTCCATTGCTTGTGCCAAGTTTGCAACCAAGTTTCATCACGTTGGCACCAATTTGGAAACAACCAACCGAGGAGGAGCACGAATAGGTATTATTAACTTTGGGTGGGTGAGTGGGTGGGTGGGTGGGTGGGTGGGTGGGTGCGTGGGGTCTACTTACAACAATGATATTTGGCAAAGTGCAAGCCTCGGTCTTAAAGAAGACAATGTCAACGAAACCACCAAATTGACTAAGGGTTGGTGAAAGAAGAATTTGCACTTTATTAAGTAGTGGAACACATGAAAGTCATGTCAAACACATTATGTTATTATGTTATTGTTCCACCAACAAAGCAAAGAGATGGGTCATCACACTCTTTTTGACTTTGAAAACAAAGACCAAAATGGGCAAATGAAAGGAAGATGCAGCTGGGATTTAAGTAATTTTTGTCACTAACATGTTGCACGGTTACCCTTATTAGATGGCTAAGTTATTACATTTGTGCATGATGGAATAATAATAATGGCACTATTGGCAAATCATGTTATTTATGGATTATTTTATATATGTTGCACAAATTTTATCTATGAAAACTAGCTCCATGGATTCTTTTGTGTGTTGCATCCCTACCAAGCACATAAAAAAAAACAACGGGCATGGGCATGGATTCCTATTCCTAGCTGCATTCCTCACAATAAAACATATTTGAAGTACTAAAAAGCACAGGAATCAAGATAATGAAATTGATAAATGAAGACTTTGAGGCCACAAAATTAGGGTTGGTAAAAAAATTTAGATTTAATTGTATGATTGTGAACATGTTGCAATTTAGGGTTTTACATTTTGGAAGAGGCTGAAGAACAGGGCTGATGGTGTGGTGGACTGTTAACAACACATTCCAGTTGTTTATTGTAATCCATTTGTTTGATGTTTTGCAATCGAACCCAACGATGATGTCACATGTGCATGCCATTATGCCAATCTAGAAGGCAATGTTCATGTCTAAAAGTTGAAGCTAAGGAGAATTAGGGCATAATGTGGGCCATTCCTCTCATGAAAAATCCTTTTTATAGGTTAAAATCATATTTTCCTGTCAAAATTTGCCGAATAAATGAAAAGACGTGACATTCAACAACCATTTTCAAATTTGGGTTTAGGGGTTTTGTTCCCAATGTGTTCACTTAATTTTATGTCATATGTTTGGTGATTTTGATGAATACCACCCAACACTAGCCTGAATTGTTCTTGAGTATACGGTATGTGATGAAATTTATTTTTTTCCCCTCGACTCCCAATTTAGGAAATAGAAAGTGTGTTTTGTTATCAATGTATTGTGATGAAATATATATTTAAAATGACATAAAAAATATGGATCATTTTTCATCCAGTATACATTCAAACAAACAGCTATGTCCCTCTTTCCATCCACAAACTTCCTATTTGACTAGACCCTTAGTCAAAATTGCCTATGGACAAATGTCCCAATAGAAGGCGACATTATCTTATAAGGCAATGAAAAGGTCCAAAAGAAAAGGATGTTAATCAAGTTAATTAGGTCCCATTAATTAATCAAATTGAAAAAAATATGACTTGAACTTAAACCCTTAAATGCACAAATGTTTAAGAATAAGAAAACACCTAATAGATATCAATTAGGTAGTCACGGTTATCAGGGTAAAACCAGACACTGAAATATTCCCCCATCTTATGGTCTGGACCCGAGTGGGGCAGGTATTAGAAATTGCATCCAACCTTTGTTGGGCATCAAAGTTGATAACCGTGATTATCAACTACCCAATTTTAATATATAATTGTGATTATCATCAAATCAAATACCCAATTATTGTATATTATATATATATATATATATATATATATATATATATATATATATATCCATGGTTTTCAATTTTCTTTTTTTAAAATCAAATACCCGCCTCACACTGGGTTGGACCAATGTTGCGAGGTTCTTAGGTTCATAAAAGAATCACTGGTTTTGGTTCCTAGAATTTTCATAAAAACGAATAAGTATCAATTTTGATTTTTTAATTTATTTATAGAAAATCAAACTTGTTGGTTGTGAGTCCGGGTCAAATATTTTTATCATCACTTCTTGGTTCTAACTATTAAAAAAACCCAAATTCCAATGTGAACTCCTGTTGTTTGGAGTGAAGGATCTAGCTCCTCCATCCATAGCCATGGATGGTTGAGGTGGTGCTAGGAATTTAGGATGCAACAACAGTTGCAACAACCTATTGATGGTTAGGAAAGATTTGGCAAATGGACACAATTTTTTCAAAAAATTCCTTGGCTTGCAGTTTATAACCCTTTAAAAAAAATCCTTTTGGCAAAAATTCACACTAAAAAAAACATATTGGTTCAACTTCAAACTCCAAAAAATCCATTGTAACCCCATCAACCACTATGTTCCCCATAGGTAGAATCAACATTTTAACGGTTTAACTTACCTTCCTTGGATGCACATTTTGATTGCAAACCACTTCTTACGCTGGTTCTTCATTCCCCACCCTCCCACGAGCCATCAATTTGGGTTTTAAGAACTGAAATTGAAATCGGCCATGGAACCAAAAACCAAGCAACATTGGTTTGGATTTGGGAGGATTAAGGTGAACTATCACATGGGATGATACCATGATAAAAATTGGTGTCGGTTTGGCCTTGACTTTTGAACATACTAGTATGTCTTGGTATTGGAGTTTTCCTTTTTTCAATATCAGGTTGATATTAGTATTAAGTACCTTTTTGAAAATTCATATACATATGGTCCTAATATTGGGCCCAACATTGATTTTTGACTTGTAAGAACTAGGTGTATACGTGGTATGTACATTGGTATAAAATTGATGCAAGTTTAATATTATTTTAGGTCTCTATCAACTTGGCATATTTATAAGGCTGGTATTACTTCAACTTAAACCAAGTTCGTAGGGTCCTTGCTACCAATGTTGATATCAAGAGTAGGTTTATACACTAGACCAACATGGGTTTTTTCGGGTGTTGAGTGGGTACCCAATTTGGAAGTTAGAATCTTCAGTTATGCTTTTGGTTAGTATAACCCAAATCAAAGCTAAGCCAACTAGAGGTTAATTGGAGGTTAGTTGCCAGTTTTGTTCAAGGTTACCTGGAACTGGCTTTGATTCTTACAATTGGAGACTAGAATTGTTTTTGAAGAACTAAACCCAAACTACATTCCAAGTTTTATAAATAAAAAAATTGGAACCAAAATTGAAGTCACTATATTAATCTTTAAACATTGGAGCCAAAGGTTTTTCATAAAAGTCAAAAATCACCCAACATTGATCAAAATCCCAAAGCTTCTTCAATTGTAATTAAACACTATAAATATAACATCCTTAGACTAAATCAACGTCTCTAATTCCACATGTAACATTTCTAGGGTTTAAAACCTTAAACCCTAAAACCCCCTAAAAAGCCCTATTCTCTAAAAGGCCTCAATGAAGAACTTGAAGATACTGTTATAGCTCTGCATTCACCCTAGCCTCATCTATAGACACAAAAGTCCAATTTAAACGATTTTGAACTTCACATGGAGAGTCTATGAGAAGCCCCTCACTTTTGTAACACATTCAACATTTGTTTGTAGCCTTAAGCAAAACATTGGTTCATGGTTGGACTTTCAATATGCACTTTTACCTTTTCTTTTCTTTTCTGTCCAATTGGAAACCAAAGGTGTAAACCAAAGAGAGGTGGTGAAGATTTTAGGGCAACTCATTCCATTTTGAGTAATTTAGGTGGCCTGATATATTTCATTATCATCTTTTGGTATTGTACACTAGTACAAATCCATGATTTTGAAGCTAGGTTTTTTTTATTGAATCTAGTCAAGTTTTTATTCATAAGAAATAGTGGACAATTTTGGCTATAGTAAAATGAACCAATCATTTATGCCATAAATTTGACTCAGTTTGAATGATTAAAATGATTTAAACATGTCTTATTTGATTTCACTAAAAAAATGAAATTGATTTAACATTCCACATGGAAAAATAAGTTTTAAAAAAAAAAAATTTGAAGAATTGTAACGAGCATGATTTGTTGGATTATCATAGTTTCACCAAATTTAATCTTAGACTAGATTGCCCAAAAAAAAGTTTTTTTCAGCTGAACTACCAATGATCTTTAAACTATCATTTAATCTTCCATGCAATTTTCTTAATATGCCCTTTTTCAATATTTAAACATATGATACAAGAGAGAATTCAACCTTCCGCATTTTTGGTCATGCACCAAAGCCTTCAACAGCCAACCAAAACATCATGCAATAAAAAATATTGACATCCAAATACATATAAACATTAGATCCATTTTAAATATGTATTTCAAAAATTCAAATGTAATGTCTTTAATGATGGGTAATTTTCAAATTCTGAATTTTGTAATTATATTTATTTCAAAAATTTCAATTTAGTTTTTTTTATCAATATCGATAATCTTATGAATTTTAATGAAATTAATTCCACATACGAAATACATAAATATGAATTAATGTAATCAAATGTTAATAGGGTTTAGGGTTGAAGTTCACAAAAAATATCTTTAATGTCATCATCATCATACTATTATTATTCTATATGTAAGCTCTAAATTTTCATTTGTTACTAAATTTCAAATGAAAATTTTTATTCAAAATTCAATATCTTTCACCTAAGGTCAAAATTTTACAAAACCATGTCCATTAAATCCTAATCATTAAGGGTTTTCCAACAACATTGAGAGTATGCCCCCACTTGTTTAGTCGAAGTCTAGAATCCGATTTTCATTTTCACTAAAAATTGAGATTTCATTTGTTAGTGAATTTCTAGTGACAAAATTCAATATCACTTGCATCTTAGGTTCAAACATTATAGAACCACATCCATTAGACCCCCTACTCATTGAAAGATTTCCCAAAACACTAAGAATTTAATCCAATTGTTTTAGCTTAAGTTTGAAATTAGAAATTCCTTTTCACAAAAATTTGATTTTTTGTTTGTTACTAATTTCAAGATATAAAAATTACTCAAAATTCAATATCTCTTACACCTTATGTCCAAAAATTATTAAACCACCACCATTAAATTACAATCACTTCAAGCTTTCCAACAACACAAATAAACTCAAATTACTTTAGCTTAAGTCTAATTTTCAATTTTCATTTTCATCAAAAATTGAATTTTCAGTTGTTACTTATTTTCTAGAAACAAAAATTATTACTCAAGATTTAGTATCTCCTATTGATCATTGAAGGCTTTCCAACAATATCAAGAGCACGCCCCAATTGTCTCCAAATTTAATCTTTTCATTTCATTGAATTTTCAATGATAAAATTAATATCAATAATGTTTGCACCATAGGTCTAAAAACTCAATGCACCCCTATTCATTAGGAATCCAATGGTACCAAGAGTGCAATAAGAGGTTTTGTGGTTTGGGAGATTTCAACAGCACAAAGAAATAAAATAAAAAAATAACCTTAATTAATAGTAGGATTATTTTTTTAAATAATTAAGAACATGAAAACTAAGTATATTATATTGTCATATGTTTTAGTTATTAACTTTTTTATAAATTAGCTATATAATATTTTAATATTTCAATGCTAGTACATTATCAAAAGTAGCCTATAATCCCAAGGTGTTAGATTTGGATCACTAATTTTAGTCACATTAGTCATAGTAGTTGAAGTGAACAATTCCATTTGGGTGTCACATTTGCCATGTGTATAATATAATGTGTGATTTGACTAAATATCTAGTTGATTTTAATCATAATGGACATGTACCTAATTTTGATGTTATTCAAACTAGACATAGTTAATCATTTCAAACTCGTAATGTTAACTTTATAATCAACTTAATCATGATTTGATGAACATAAAATTCATGTTTTGTAATAGTGGGTGGTGACCTACTAATACCATACTTGCAATTGATGTTCGATTGAATGTTAAATAACTATCTAATGGAGTTGAGTTGGAAAATCAAAAGTTTTCATTTCACCATTATTAGATTTTTTTATTTTTCAAATTGTTGACACAAATGGACAAATCCATTGCAAGAAAATTCAAAAAACAACTAACTTGGGGGGACTCCCAACCTTGAGGAAGCAAATTCAAACAACTACCATTGCATATTACCAATGGTGGGTGGTTGGTAAACTTTTTGGCCATCTCTAGCACAAATAGCTTGATGGGGCACGAAGTTTTTTCAAACAACTTAAAGAGCCTGCCTTCTTCACCCTAGGGTGCTTTTTAATTAGCGTCACTCAATGTTGCCATTTTAATGTTCCATAATATATCCCACATAATTTTATTTACCCTAGCATTTTGCCACTTGACCCCATGAAGATTAATTCAATTCTTTTAAATCCATGTTAACCAAAGAGCTATACCTTACAACATGGACCACATTGTAGTAAATTTCTTTAAGCTATTGGGCAATTTCTTATTGAATAGGCACTATTCCAAACTAAGAGCCTTAAATGGGTTGCTTATTATTGTTAGCTTTTTAAAATTATGCAAAAACTTGATAGCAAATTTGCATGTTTTCATAGTTCTTGGTCATTGCCAAAACTTGTGCAAAGTAATTTTAGAACTACAAGTTCACATGAAGGACACTTTAGCGAAATGTTTCAATTCTCGAAGTATTGACCACTAACCTATGAATAGTGATCGAATGGAACCCACATCTTTTTTGTTTTAGTGCTTTAACCAAACATCCTTCCATTTCATTTGGAAATCTTGTGGGATACTTTGTTCCCACAATTTTGTTATGTTTCATGTGGCCACTATCCTTGGTGCGAGTAGTTTTTTTCCTTGCTTTGCACTATTGCCTAACAATTTTTTTGGTCCATTCTAATTCAAAGTCCTAGATCAAATCCTAGTTCTTCAAGAGACTTGTAAAAAACTTGAAGATAACACTTCTTAGTCCTTGTTTAGTATAAACTTTCACTTTCATGAATGTGCTAGAAAATTTTGTTTGTGCCCTAGAAAGTTAGAGAAGTCTAGCTTGAGACCCAATATCATGGACTTGAACATTTTTAGGGATTATCAATGTCCTACTTAAGACCTCCCGTAGTGTAAGCCAAAAATCTACAATCATGCAAATTACCATTGATGGATCTTTCTCCAATATAGTGTAAATGCTAAACCATTCATCCATGTTTACTTCTATTGATGACAACATCAAATTTTCCACCCTTATTCAATTCTATGTGTTACCAATTAAATTTGTCCCATTTTTCTTCCCATGGGTAAAATCTCCTACCATATGAATCCCACATGTCTTCTATGCAACAAAGCGTCACTTTGTGTGATTCTTATGCCCATTGGATTGAATGTTTGAACTCACCTCCTTTGAATTTAAAACCCCACCATAATCCAATTTTTTTATTGGACTTAACCAATTGGAGAGGGTTAAATTACAAGTTACTCACCATTCACTTTCAAGCCCTCATGATTTGTACCCAAAATTTGAACCTAGGGGAAGACACTTGTCCTTTGCCCATTGCCTAGTTCAAGTTTGGGGTCCATCTTTTGTGTTGAAAAGCCATGCAATTGTCCAATCTAAATCAAAACTTTGTTTTGATGTTTGATTCACTTGGCTTTAGGGCTTTCAACACCCATTTGCACAACAAAGTTGAAAGGGCATTGTTTGGGTAAATTAGCCTTAAACCTTCTATATTTTTGTTTTGTTAACAAGATTTTTCTATGCACATGTATTTAAACCGATAGTTGATGAACTGGTACTAATAGTATAATTGGTAATAACTTAATTGGTGACACAAGTTGAATCGATGACACATGCGGTAGTTGGCAGAACATGTAGTAGATTTTGAAAATTTTGATTATTTATAACAATTTTATTGGCTAGATTCTATTAATTGATTAGAACAAAAAAATTTATTAGCAATTATGATTTTTTCTTATAGTTTTACTAGCTAGTTTATATTAATTGATTAAAGCAAAAAAAATTATCAACTAGTTACTATTTAGGTAATTTGTATGAAGCATTTCAAAGTTCAAACCTAGAGTACAAAGGAGGGATGGTAGAATATGAAAAACATCATATCTCTATTTTACATACTTATTTTCTAAATCTCTAATGTACAAACTTTGACTTTTTGATACAATTTTTGTATTTTCACTGCAAGTTGGAGTACTTGTTAACATTGAATAATTTGTACCTGTTCAAAATTTAGGAAAGTCCTAAATTTGCATCGTTTTTCATACAAACTTTGAGATCAATTTGTTTTTTTTTTCACTTTGAGAAATGAAGTGTTTCTTCTTGGCCAATTTTGGTTTCTTGAATTGTAACAAAACAAGTTGTGTAGGATTGTACATAGATTTTTAGATTTTAGATGTATTTTTTTAGAATTTGTAATTAAAGAAGTTGAGAAGTAGGAAATTAATGGGCATAGAGAAAAATCCCACTAATATGCTTACACAACAATCAAACCAATTAACCCTTGCCCTTGCATGGTGTTCACTTGCAACCCATTGGAAATTTCACAATAAGGACTTGCATTTCACTAGTTTGTTTTAGAACCCACCCTATCCCCACACTTATAAATAACCATAAAATAGATGCCAACATTGTGGTGACCACCATAGCTATCTTGACCAATTAGAGATGGAAAGTGCTTTCATACTTGAATTTTTTCCAAATTTTCTATATAAAAATTCATCCACATTTTTTACTTCCATGTTGAGCCCAAATGGGACTCTAACAAGTTTAGAGGGGTAGATGCATAATACGGTGTAAACAATTTTAAGGAAAATTGAGACTACATATAATATAAAAGTAGTAAACAAAAGATTCACTAACTTTGAAATATTCTAAAGATCACAAGAAGTTAATTTGAGCTTCAAATCTAAAATAAGTTATAAAACCCATCAATATGGAATTGGTTAATAGTTGTATCATTGTGAAAAAATACACCAATCATTTTATAAACATTGATTTAGAACCCTTATTTGACAACACATTACTTTTTTTTTTAAAATTTGAAAATCCATTTTTAAAATGTACAATAATAAAAACAACACTTAGCCCAACTACATCGGCAATGGAAGAACATTTTGCAACTTTAAAAAATCACAATCATCATAAGTATTATAACACAATGTACTAACAAATGTTTTAAAAACATTTGATATGAATTTCACAATTTCAAAAGAAATTGAGAATTTTGGTGAAGAAGATTCTTCTTCATGGTTGTCTTTTTACATGTGCAAAATTTTATAGCTACCATTAAATCTAATGCTTTGTAGTCCTTTTTTATAATTGCAAATTGTTATAGGGCTATTGTAAAGTTAAAATTTACTCCACTAAAATTAATAATTAATTTGTTCATATTTGCTCCAATTTCATGATACAATGATATATTGGGATGTAAATTGCCATTAATTTAAAAAATTAGTTACAAAATGTTTTTCAAACATCTACCATGATATATCAAAGTTCCACATGTATTGAAAACAATCAAATTGTGGTAGTTCTTTGTCTACATCATGGCATTCATTCACCTAAAGATGTTTCCTTATTTGACCCATTTCTAGCTAAACCATTAGTCCACCTTGGTGTTTACCTCAAATTTATCTTGGTACTTCAAAAAGCCATGGATTTTTCCTAGTTAAATCTTCAATCCGATCCACTAATTTAGGAAAAATCTCTCCAATAGGTTTACTACATCAAATGTAAGTTCCCTTATTTTAATTTATCTATTGATTGAAATGGTACTATCATCCACATATTGGGAAATGGTTTGATCTTTTGAGCCTCCAAGGAGTGAAATTCCCTTCATAAATTCTCCTTTCTACTTTTTTCACCATAAAATTAAGCACCTCACCTACTAGGAGAGAGGTAAATGACTAATGTATCCTTGTTGACTTTTCTTTGAACATCCAATGGTTTCTTGATGCCCCCGTTTAGGCAAACAACTACTTTAGCTCCTTTGAATAGCAACTTCATCATATCTAGGAAGCCACTTGCCACCCCCATTTGTTCCAAAGTCATAAACATAAACTCCCAACTCATTTTGTCGTCTGTTTTTACAAAATCAATGACTAGTAAAATGCTTGGCCCATTTGATGGTTTCTTGCAACACAAGTACATTGTCAAGAATGTATGTCATTGGAAGGAAGGTTATTTGATTAGCTTCCACAATCTCCATAAGGATTGGTTGTAGCCTTGGCAAAAATCTTATATGCCACATTTGAAAAGTTTGCTATAGAATTTACAACATACTTCTTCTAGGCTCTTTTTCGTTCAAGTAGTCATGCCCTTTTCATCCTTGAACACCAATGTTGATGTTTTGTAAGGTTTCATTTTGATTGTCGAAAAAAATTCCTTAGAAATAAAGTTATCACTTTGCTTCAATTTTTTCCTTGATTGAATTTTTTGCATAGTTGTTTTTGTTTCTTCTAGTTATTGAACTTGATTCCTCAAGTATCCCATTTTCTACTATAACTCCTTTTAGAGTGCTTCTTGAAACTCACATTGGGCCTCGCCTAATATGTGTCCTAGCTCGTTCCTCCTTATAGAAATATGAAACTTTGTGCTTACAAAACCTTTTAAAAACTTGATGATATTGCTCATCCTTGTGGAGAAAACAAGTCCCTCATGATGGACTCGTCAGATTTTTGAATTTGTTCCTTAGCCTTCTTGAAATGTGTTGTATTCATTTTCCAACAAGATTTTACTAAGGCTTCCATTAGCTTTAACATGTAGGAAATTGGGTGATGGTTTGACTCGATTCCATAAATTCCTATTGAGTAAAAAGAAGGCATGTTTTCATATTGTGTATTAACCTTTTGGATATGTACATTCTATGAAATCTAAGCATAATTCATTCATTTCCACTTTGGTGATTGTTCTAAGAATATTTAAGGCTTCTTTTAAACCTCAAGGGTTTCACAACGTCCAAAGCTTGCTTTAAAACTTCCCATGATAACCCTTCCTTTTTGAAATGAACTTCCCATAACTAGATAACTTATTTGATTGCCTTGTTATTTGTCCTTTGTGCACTTCCCAAATCCCCAAAGGTCGAAAAAGATTGAAAGGCTTGAGTTGATTATGTTCTTGATGGGGCAAAAAACTTGCTAACTCTTATTACCATCTTCATGGTTATGATCACGTTCTTTTTTGGCACTACTATTCCATATGGAAGAATTTGGGCTTTTGACTCACACCCTTAAATATGTTGTTTCAAGGCCGTCTTCCTTCCATTAAAGTATTTTCGTTGGACCCCTAACATGCTTGTTTTGTAAGAGCCATTGAGCCTAGCTCCATTATTATTCTCTAGTTGCATTAAAGATAGTGGGGTCAATTGCATTTTTGTTCTTGTGTTTGATTATCCCTCTATAGACCCCGAACTCTTACAAAATTGCTTTAGTGATATTTGAACTTGCCTATGAGTTTCTTTGGGCCTTGACTTTCAATGAAAGCTTGTTCTATTCCTCAACATCAAATTTTGCATCAAAACAATATGCCTTATTTGCAATTGCGCACAAGTTTTCTCTACCTTCGTGGTTGATGCATTAAGCTTGGTTTATTAAGTAAAGGAAAACTCTTCTTTTTATGTTTCACTCCCAATTGCCAAGACTCTCTAAAACCCGTCATTGCTCCTACCCAATGTCAAATTTTAATGAATAGACAAACCATTATTGATGGATATTCAAAGAATTGAAATCTTGCATTTACCAAGTACATTGAGCAATCTACTCCATTGGGTTATCACAATATTTCTCTTAAGAAATATTCCTTGGGTAACCAAACAATTTCTATTCTTTTCCACATCTCGAATGTAGCCAACTTGACCTTCAAGGTTTAAGGACCTTGAACTTGTATGCCAACTTTTTTTCCCTTTCGAAACCATTTTACAAGGTGGGTGACATATTAATATATAATGTTGTTACCACTCATATGCCCAATTGTTTGCTTTCAAACCATCTTAATTCAAGTTTTGATTTAGGCTTGGTTAGTTAGGTATTTCTTTTGTAGTTTTAAAGAAACAAGGAGAGACACTACTCTTCATCATTTTTGGATCAACACACAAGGTGGTCAAAAATACCTTAGATCATGTCAACTATCTTATGTTTCACCTACTTGATATATAGCTATGGCCTTACCTAAGGGTGACACTTGGGACACATCAGATCACACATCAACTCCAAAGTTGATCACCATAATTAACGGTTTTTGGAAAGGAAGTTTTGCAGTAGTTTGTCCGGACCGAAGCAGGTGAATCCCAGTCCTGAATTCTAGTTACAGGAAGGATCCAGTAGTCTTTACAGGGAAAGCTTCAGTCTCATGTCAGAACACATCAAATTCCTGCCCAAAAAACACAGTTTTTGGCTTTCATGTTTCTAAGGTTCAATAAATTTTCATTCCCAGAAAACATAAAGCCTTTCAGGAAATACTTAGCTCCTGTTTGATTGATGGATGGATCCTTGCAAGGTGAAACCCACATCCAACATAAATGGTAGAAACCCTTGTAAACTTCATTAAACAAAGCACCCAGCAAAGGGGGAAAGGAAGAGACAAAGAGAGGGTTTACATGTTGATGGGTTACCAACTTCCTTGGTAACTCAATTGTGGTCCATCCATCTCCATCTATAACTGAGTCATAACCATGGGCTTGTGATGGATGGTGCATTGGTGGGAGTTGGTTCACATAAGCCTTGAAGATGGGCTTGAAGATGTGGGTCCTCCAGCATGCAACATAATTGCATGACACCATTATTATTCTAGTAATTGTTGTTTTGTTCTTGTCAGCAGATTGTTTCTTCTTTTTTTTGAATGTGTTATACTACTTGTCATGTTTGGTGCTGTGGTTTTGGGGGGTGGAAGTCAGTTGTGGAATGCTATCTCAGATCCAAGTTGTTACACCAGGGGACCTTACAAAAAGCTTTGCAGAATTTTTTTAAAATATAGCAATTATTGAAGGTTGCCAACTAGTGTTGTACTGGTATATATATAGAGTGCAACTTGGGTATGAGCTGAGGCAACATGCATTTAACTTGTTGCTATTGTTTAGTGTTTGCCCCTTATTCCAATACTAGTCTAGTATGGGACTTGTGACAATACCACAAAAAAATTAATTAATATAATATAATATAATATATATATTATACCTGCCTTTACCAGTACCAATACCCTGCCATTTACCAGGGAAAAAATCAGCCTGGAATCTAATACCAGTACCAGACTTGTGTGAAAGTTTTTTAAAAATACCCAATACTAGTGCCTGCCAGGCATAAAAAATAAATTTAAAAAATCCATTACCCAAGACCAGTATTGTATGTTCAATAGTAGATTCTGGTCCAACACTGGTGCCAATAACTTTACAAGGCTTATATATTAGAGCTCTGTGTTGCTGCCTGTTACTATTTTATTTTTTTCTTTATGTGTTCATATGGTTTTCAATAATTCATCATTATTTATGTCAATGTCAAATTTAATTTAAATTAATATACATTTCATGGCCATGAAAAGACACATGTTAATTTTATTTTTTTTCATATTCATGTTGGTGGATAAGGCAAAAGAGTGAAATAATTATAAAATGGAGATATTTATTAGGAAACGTGAGTGATAGTTATTAAGAAAGTTCATAGGAAAAGGAAGCAATCATTTTTTTCAAAAAATGAAGTACTTAAACTTGAAAATGAGATAGTTATTTTTGAAATTGTCTTTGGAATGGTCTATGGACAATCACACAAAGGATTCCAAAAAAATCTCCCATATACAAGTTCTCATCACTAGAATTTTATGAGTGTTAGTTTTTTTTTTTTTTTTTTTTAATAATGTTTTTGTTTTTCACATGTCCATTTTTTGTTTATAAAATTAAAAACTTGTCAAAAGATAAAACACATTATTTTCTTTCG
>Ga0116227_10008594_pt1 | contig 19155 bp, 9 predicted proteins | sample S1TSphgellanicum_FD_89693 | JGI IMG/M metagenome (GOLD analysis project Ga0116227, IMG submission 89693) | Host-associated microbial communities from peat moss isolated from Minnesota, USA - S1T2_Fb - Sphagnum magellanicum MG | ecosystem: Host-associated > Plants > Peat moss > Unclassified... | reverse complement strand
TCCGACAAAGTAGTATCCGGGAATCGATCCCATGATGCAATCCCCATTCATTTTCTATCCCCGAGATGCATAACTTACACGGTTCTACCTACCGAAAGAGTTCCAAGGGAGGACGTTAAACACCGAACCCACCCCCCTCCCCCCCCCTTTTCCAGCCCCTCGCCTTACAAAGTTTGTGGATGTAGGATGTTTGGTGTGTTCAAAGCTCGAAACCCCAAAATTTGTAATATATATATGTGTGTGTGTTGAATGTCGTCGGTGGAAAGTCTCGACAAAACAATTTCCTTTTGGAAAATTGCTACCATATTGGAATCCCGATGCGGCCTGAGCAGCTTCTCTTGAGCATTCGTAACGAACTAGAAGTTAGTGCATGCACGGAAATTGGACTTTCCGCTCACATTGCATAAAATTTATGCCCGAGTACGTATACTCACTTACTTTTACTACTTCGGCCCCCTTTACACTAGTAGTCAGGGCCAATGTTCAACCCAAATCCAGCATTCCTATTGGTGCAAAAGTTGAAATCAGCCCCCAAGGGCTTTACACTAGGAGTCTAGGCTGAACTAGAAAAAAATCATGGCCAAAAAAAGTGTAAAGTGGGCCTTACTACCTTGTCAGCTTTGACACCAATTATATTATTTTAAGAACTGTAAAAAAAATAATAAATAAAAATCAGATTAAGAATTGTGATTTTTATCAAATTTTCAAAAATAAAATTCCAAAAATTAAAGAATATGAGACAGAGGTCAGATGTTGCTGGGAACAAGTTAGGGAACATATGGGGAACACAGTGAGAACATCACCAAAAACCATTGAGAACTTAATGAGAACACATTAAGAAAAAGGTTGAGAACTCTAAGGTAACATGTTTGGAACACCAATAATATATATATATATAATCCAAGAATTGTTCAATGGAGTTGTCACAAAATTGGGTAGAATAAAAATATGGTTAAACTTAGGCCTATTTAAAAAATCAAAATATTAAGGCTTTTCCTTCCTGTCCTATTTACTAGAAGATTATTGACGAAATTTTTACAAAGTCGTGAAATTTTTACAATAGGTTTAGCCAAAATATAAAAGGATTCTTAAACTTTGTCTCCTTTGGCTACAGCCCAAAGTTTGGCTAAATCTTCTTGTCAATAATCTGCCAGTTTAGTTACATCACAAAAATTGAAAAGAAAAAACACACTTCTCTCATTGGGTTGCTTTCAAATCTGATTGCTCTTTTAGTTCTTAAGATAAACAATGCTGCAAGAGACATAGAGTCCAAGGGAGCAAACCCTAAACATGTCAAACCCTAAACCTATGGTGTAACAAGGGGTGTGTCACTCACATTGTGGCCTTGCCATTTACATTAAAAAAGGATCTTAAGGCAAAAGAAGAATTTATGAAAACTCAAATATTTCACCATGCAAAAATATAATCTTCAAAAAAGTCCTCTAAAAAAACCCAAAATCCTTTAAGATATTATAACTTTATAACTAATCTCAAGTTTCAACACAAGACAAAATATCATCTTTCAAAAGTCCTTGTATAAAAATAAACCTATTATTATTACCTAGGGCCAAAATCGCTTAAGCTACTATACTCTATAATGATTCTAAACACAATATCGCCCCCAAACAAAATACTCACACTATGAACCCTCCCAAAATAGAAGATGATTTAGCCTTGGAAAACTCAAGTGATGAAAAACTTAAGTTTCAAATGATTGTTGATTAGCTGACAAATATTGATCATCAAGTCTTTAAGGAAGATTTGACATTTGCATTTTTAAAGAGTTTACCAGCATCTTTTCATATTTTTATGGGTTTTGTTTAGCTTTTGTATTTATGAATTGTTTATGGAGTTAGAATGTGGACAATTGTTACAAAAAGAATTGCGGTCTAAGAAATATGTATTTAACCATGTTATAACACAAACAAAGTTAACCAATTATAAGGGTGTTTTTTAAGAAGTTCAAAATGGATGTAAATATGAGGAAATTTAAGAATGAAAAAATCAAGAATAATGGAACTTACTATTGTTGTGACATTAAAGGTCATTTTGTAAAAGAATATCACAAGATAAAACAAGATTGAAAGAACAAGGTTAAAGATTTTTAACATGTAGCTATAGTACACAAGATTGCACTTTTTGTGATTGATTTGTTTATTCTTATAATTGAGGAAGATATTTGGTTCATTGATTCTAAAACCTCATAACATTTCACCTTTCAAAAGGAAATATTTTCACCTATTGAGGAATTTGTTTTGGGTCACAAAATATATATTCAAGATAATAATATTAATGATGTGTGTTTGAAGAACATTATTCTTTTCAAATTGTCAAACGGTTTTTTCAAATGCTTTGGAGATGTCTTGTATGTCTTGAAGTTAGCAAAAAAAATTGTTATTGGTTAGTTAGGTAATAGAGCAAGGTTTCAAGCTGAAATTTGAAACTATTAATTATTGATCAAATTCTTTTGACTCAAACAATATAGTTGTTAATTTTGTTTAAGAAGAACGGTTATAAATGTTGGTTGAAGCTACTCAATCCTTGATTGTAGATTGTAACACCAAATTCAAGAAGGCTAACCTATGGCACTAAATATTTGGACTTGTTTCTCTAGCATAGTGCATTACAACCATGGGCACAAATAACTTTGTTGAAAGCCTAGATTTTTTTGGAAATCATGACTTGAGGTTTTCTTAGGGGTGTGTATATAAACACCACTAGACCCCATTTCCTTTGAATTGAGTTTTCATGCAATTTTTTTGTTTGAACTTGTGTGCAAGTACCTATGTGGTCCCATGACAATGACATTTCATGGAAGGGCAAAACATAGTATGACTTCATTGATGTTTTTTAAAAGAAAACATTCATTTACATCATGAAGATTAAATTTGGTGTGCTTTACAGGTTCAAGAATTTTAAAGCTTTGGTGGAAAATCATATTGGAAAGAATATCAAGGCAATCATGTGTGATGGAGGTGGGAAATATAATTCCAAGAATTTCAATGTGTTTTGCAAAGAAAATGGTATTGCAAAACAAACCATCACTCCATATTTTTTAAAGTCCATGTTTTGCAATAATTAAAATTATTACAATTTGACTTTTAACAAACTATGAAATCTAGTGTGCATTCCCATATGTTTTTGGTCAAAAATATTGGTAAACTAACCTATAGATATCACTAGACCAGTGATCAATTAAAAAATCCAAATGAAATCTTGAAACTTTGAATGTGAAGTGGACATTCAATTACTACAATGAAACATTTTTTGAGAAATAAAAATTTCAAAACAGAAATTTTGTATTGGGAGAATTTCAATGTATCTTACTTTTATGCATCTGATTTGTTGTGGGAATGTTTACTGGTTTTAATTTTTACAATAGCATAATTATGTCATTTTATTTTTTAGTTTACATGTAAAATTTTGTATGTGACACAAAAACAATGTCACAATTTCAAAAATCCATTATGAGTTTGGATTCTCTCCTTAAATTCACCCATATTTTTCAATATGTTTATTGCTAAAGTCTATTGCAACATGGATAATTAAAAATTCACAATGTTAATGTTGAATATGATTTTACATTAAAGTTCATATACAATTTAAATAAATTACAATTGTGATAATCCAAACTATTCACTTAATTATGCTTTCAATCATAGTAGAAGGTAGGTAGGTAGGTAGATTAGAAGGTGGTATGTGGGAAGTAGATGGTAAATTGTAAACAAGAAACATGTAGGATGTAAAATGGTAAGTAAGTAGGTTATAAGTAGGCCTAGGCTACCTGCCTAGCCTAGCTAATAATTAGCTTGGCTTATTCATTATCATAAGACATCTCACATTTGACTAAAACCCATTGGCCATCTTGATTAAGGATGTCAATATTATTTGTTCAACTTGACGAAAAACCTATGGCCATTTTGACTAAGGTGATCATTTGTTTTGCATAACTTGATTAGTTGTTTGATTTGACATCTAATCAAATAGCTCATTTTAATTACATTGAATGGTTAAAAATACACATGTCATTCAAATGTTAGGTCTTTAGTCAAAATGTACATGTCAATTAATCAAGATGGCTTAATCATTCAACTTGGATTTTTTATAAACTAATAATTATAATAGTGAAATTTGGTACATGGTAACAAATTGTCCTTGTTCATCATTTGCATGTCTTTGGTTATGTTGTTTTTATTCATGTGTGAAAGGAAGCAAATACAAAGTTGGATTCCAAAATTGTCAAATGTATATTCATTAACTATGGTGACTTGAAATTAAGGGGTATAGATTGTACAACTTTATAAGTGAATATGTTATCATTAGTCATGATGTCATTTTTTTATGAGTCCAAAGTTTTTAATGGGAAAAAATTGTTTCACATTTGGATTTTGGACTAAATTAAATGGATTTTTTTTAAAAAACAAAGAGGGAAGATTAAAAAATTCTCGAATAAATGGAAGAGAATTTGATGTTGTTTGGAGACAATCAAATAATCCTTCAATTATTTTTTTTATTAACATTAACAATCATCATTCTCTTATATGAATGTTTTGGATAATGAAGATTTACTATAATGGAAAAATGCCATGGATTTCGAATTGTAGTCTTACAAGAAAACAAGATTCTAGTGATTGTGTTTCTTCCAAAGGTCACAAACCAATGAGTTGTCAATGGATCTTCAAGATGAGTATAATGTTGAAGGTTTTGTGGCAAGACATAAAACTCATTTGGCAACCAAAATATTCTCAAAACTTGAAGGTATTGATTTCAATCAAAACTAATTCTCCCATGTTGAATAAATGGAATCAATTCAAATTGTACTTACAATCACAAGGATTCAAAATTTTGACATGCATCAAATGGATGTTATAATTTCTTTTTATAATGGATATTTTTAATAAAAAAAATCATACAAGAACCATAAAATTATGCAGTCAATGATAATTCTTACTAAGATAATGTGACAAATTACAATTGGTTAAAAAAGTGAAGCATTAAAAATTCATGATTTTTATAATGGTGATTTTTTTCCATAACATATCATACTATTATGTAAAGGTGTGGATAACTGTTGTACATGATTATGCCATTTTGAAAGCATTTCAAGACCTTTAAAATATGAATTTAAAATAATGAAACCAATGTTTTATGCTTGCTTTGAGTAATACATACCCATTAGATTCAATCCAAATTATTCCAAATGTTTCCATAATAAATTAGAAAGGGTATTGTGTAAAAATGTTCTAAAAACTTATAACATTATAAGAAAAAAAATTAAAACATGAAAATCCAAGCATTAGTTACACATGTGGTCTTGTTGGTGTTTTTATATAGTTTGAAACAATGTTTTTATGCATGGAACCATGTGCTTCAAACATATTTCTTGTTTGAGGAGTTTGAAAGGAACTTTGTTGACCATAATGTTGATTTCAAAAAAATTCATGGCAACTTCTTATGTGATCATTACTTTGTAAGTTGATGATATCATTTGGCATCAAGGGGAATCTTTCAAAGAAATTTGAGATGGTGGATTTAGGTGAAATTCATTATTGCTTGGGGATACAAGTGAATTGCATTTGACAAGACCAAACTATATGTATCAAACCAAAGTAAATGACCACATTGAAGTTATATATATGCATTTTGGTATGATTGAAAAATAATGAATAAAAATACCTTTTATTTACCAATTCTAAACTTTTAAAAAATGTGGGTCTTTATAATAATGTAGATTGTCTTGCTTTATAATGTTAAATTAGAAGTCTCACATGTATGCACGGGGACCGTACAATACCTAATATTGTTTAGACATTGGGGGTTGTAAACCAATTTATGGCTAATCATGGGCAACCTCATTGGATTGCGATGAAACAAATATTTTATTGTTTTAAAAGCATAATTCATTTGAGTCTATGTTTTAGAGGAAATATAAAAGATACTTTTACATGTTAGCTACATTTTGAAAATCATGTCTGCCATAGTTAGGGCCAATTGTAACAGGATATTAACTATATATAATAATTCGAGAGTAACAATTGGGGTTATGCAATTCGAAAGGAATATGTATCATAGTTAATGGATGTGCTTCAAAAGGGACATTTATTATACCCAAAGCTAGATGCAATCCAAAAGGGACATTTTATGTAACTAGGGTTTCAACAACAACATTATGAACTAAGTGTGTGTTGAAAAGGCCATTATTATAACAAAGGTTGAGTGTGCTTTAAAAGGGGTGTCTACTAGACACAAGGAATTGACATAAACATTATGAGATGTGTGCAATATGAAATAAATGCCTATCACAACCTTCCATGGAAATTATGATACAATTTATAAGAACACATGACAAATATATGTTTATTGTGATGTAAATTGAATTAATAAAATTTGTGACTATTGATCCACATCAAATTATGTTTTCTTACTAGGAAACAAAACTTTTAACTGGAACAAAAAAAAGTATATCTCTATCACTACATTGTCAATATAAGTAAAATATATGGCAACTTTTCAAACAACAAAACAAGCAATGTGGGTTTCATTATTTTTTGAAATTGTTGGTTAGTTATAGATGAAACTCATTGTCATGTGTGAAGACAATAAAAGTATTATGTCTTTATCAAAGAACCCATGCTTTCATGCTCACACAAAGCATATTGAGATTCATTGTCATGTAATGTGAGACAAATTAATTGAAGTTGGCTTTAGTAAATTAGTGCATTGCAATACAAAGAATATGGTAATAAATATATTGACCAACGCACTTTCTATCAACAAGCATGCACATTTTTCATGTTTGATGGTTGTGTTCACATGTGTAAATTAATAACTTGTTGAATGGGAGTGTCGGATATCAAGCTTATCAAACTACTTAATTTTATTTTAAATATTTCTTATTCATGCACTTAATTTCTAGAACTACGACATATTTTAATTAAGGTTATTTAAAGCATTTAATTGCATGTGACGTTCATTTCAACTTTCATGAAGGTAACATCTACATGGGATGATGACCTTAATTTGCATGGAATCTTCACCTTTTCTTTAAGAGTAAGTTAGAGTTTGAGGACATCATAAAATTTATAACAATTTTCTTGATTTTAAAGTTGGGTGGAAAACTTGTGATAAATATCGTACTTGCATGACATGTTTGCCAAAAAATAATGAAAAAAAGGATATATGAAAAAAAGGGAAAAAATGAGAATAAAAAGGCAAAGTGTTGGAAATTCATATTAAGAAAAAAAGTTGAAAATTCCAAGAAAAGAAACATCATTCTACCATGCTTTTTAGTAACGTCCAACTTTCACACTTGACACATGACCAATGTTTTTTTTAAGGAAATGACTTGTGCAACTAAAATGGTTATCACCCATGGGAAGATGTAAAAAAATTGGAGATCATGCCTAAGAATATTTTGTTAAAATTGGTTACAAAACCTGATATGAAATGTAAACATTTAATCATCATTTAAAAATTCTCAATGCACATTCAAAACCAAACATAGAAATATGGCAACTTTTGAAAAAATTAGTTTTTTTAATTCCAAAAAGTAAAACCGATTTTATTATCTTATTTTTGACAAGAAAAACCTTAATTCCCCAAAAAAATAATTTTTTTGTTTCAACATGAATGACCCTACTATGTGAATACAATATGTGTTATTCTCGTATTTATTATCTTGTGGTTTTGTTGTCAAATTCCATCAGCCCACCAATTGTGGTTGGCATTGGGCATCTATTGGTTCCTCTTTTGGTCCTTTTCATTTTGCTTGTGATGTGAATCAATGGTGAGGAAAATTGGTTACATTCTAAACATGCCTAATAATACCCATTACCACCAAATGGAACATATCATTTCCCAAACTCATATGATGGAACAATATCTCACCCTACTAAAGGGGCTCATATACTCCTAAACATAATAAGCATTTTCCATAATGTTTCATATTTCCATTAAGGTCCAGGGTGGCAAATTATGTCATTTCCTTGATCACATTACATGACACAATTTTCTAATGATGATCATACATTTATAATAATGATAACAATGTATATGTTGAACTTGAATTTTTAGAAAATTGTTGAATCAGTCACCCCAAACCTTAATGTCATGGAATGGTCTAACCCTTGCCTATTATATTGGGTGCGTCACTTGGTTCACCCAAATGGGGCACCTTATTTAAGGGCCAACATAATGGGCATGGGCTTGACCATTCCATGGTGTGTAATGACATGTTGGAGATCTTGTAGTGTAGTTGGATGGCACCTTTAAATCAATGAAAAACCCTTCACACCTAATGGTAGGGATTTTTAGGGTATGGTATTTAACATCATTGTGCCATCCATGATGATAGTTCATGGCAATGATGCTTAGCGTCAAAAGGGCTGTTAAAATTAATCCATTCACACCTATTGTTAGTTAGTTTGGTATCATTGACCTATCATTGGCTACATCATTATACATTCACATATGTTGTTGGAGGTATTGGCTATTTGTTTTAATCGTTTTTTTTTTGGCTTGTTCACAACTTTTTTTCCACCTACCCCCTTCATTACAATTTGGTTGTCTTCTACACTTGCTTTCACTCTTTTATGCTATTTGCTTGCATGCATTCATGGTTCATCTTGCTATTTGGTTATCTTATACATTTTATTTTATTCTTATTTATTATTTTCTTGTGCTTGCACAATGCTTCATTCATTCTTTCATAACATTTGAGCAACAAATCTTCCTATTTTATTTGCTCAAACAACTTTTTTAAAATATAACTTTTAGTTTTGTTACTTACAATTTTTTTTGTGCAAGTATTTTCCATTTGCAATAAAAGTGGTCATCTCCCTTTTGTTGTTTTTTATTTGTTGGTTACATTTTATTGGTTCTTAAATCAGCCATGGATATTCAAAGTGACTTTGTTCTTCTTTTGTTATGCATTGCTTTGCTGATTAATGTGTTGCAAAAACCATTTTCTAGAAATGGATTAGATGCAACCAACTCGCCTTTCTTGAAGCCCAACAACATTCCATTAGTTGAACATGATTCAAGGTTTGTTTTCATATTTTTTGCAATGCATGAAATGTGGATTACATCTTTTTTGAATATGTTGTTAGTTGAATTGGGTCTCTAGGTGAAGCCCAATAACATTACCTAGTTTTCTATACTTTTGTTGATAAAATTTGACGATGATTAGTTTGTGGAAAGCTTTTGCATGAACAAAGTGATGTTGTTTAGCATTGCAGATCGCCTTAGACTTGTTTTTCAAAAAAAAAAAAACACAAAATATCACCAATCTATTCCTATAGAGATTCTAGTGTGTTGTGTTATCTTCAAGATAGTTCAAGCTGCCAATTTTCTTACATGTAATGAATTCGTTGCAATAGGAAAGTTGACAATATTTATAATCCTATGTGAATTTGTTATTGCATTCATTTCTACATACAATGATTTAATTACTTGGCCTCAAGGAAAAACAATGGTAATTTGTCATGGATGAGTTTAAAGTTTAGTGTGGTCTTCCAAATGTGCAAGGTGCCATTGATGGCACACACATTTCAATTGTTAAACCTATTTTATGTCATGAAAGCTATTACTATCATAAATTAGGTGGATATAGTTTGGTGGCACAAGTAGTTGTAGATTACAAGAAAAAGTTTGCTCATGTGTTTGTGGGTTTTCCAAGGAATTTGAATGACTCAATGGTGTTGCATAAGTCTACATTATATAGGAAAGTTGAAAACCATGGTTTGTTTGCCTATGACCCAAGATTTTATCAACATTGGTTTCCACCCAACCTATTGGGTGACAAAGGTTATCCACTAATTACTTGGATCACGACCCCATTTAAGGAAGAAGGCCATCATATTGTTTTGGAACTATTGTACAACACAATGCACAAGTGGGGACATCCTATTGTGGATAATGCCTTTGGAATTCTCAAAAAGACCTTTAGGTAGTTCCTTACCAAATTTGAATTGCATGTGTCTTTTGTGCCAAATGTTTTCATTATTTATTGCTTGTTGCATAATATATATATATATTCAAATTTAAACAAATGTCAAAATGTTAATGTGGATTATTGATGTGGAATTGTAATTAAATCTAAAATTTGACTTGGCACATAGAGTCATTGATGTTGTTGAAGAACAAACATCCCATGGAATTCAAGAACATGAACAATCTAGTGATGCAATGCTCAAGAAATTATGCACATTTATCTTGGACAACAAATGTCTTTCACATGATCATAGTAGGAATGTACCAATTTTAAACCTTGAACTTGTTGGAGATTTTCATTTAGAAATGAATCAACATTGCCGAATTATCTTGTAGTATTTTATACATGTTAAAATAAATAATAATTATTGAATTATTCTATAGTACTTTATACATGTTAAAAACTTATTGTGCATGTTCTTTATTGTGTGCATCAAAGTTTTATTTTGGAAAGAGGAGATCCTTACCTTTGTCACCCTTGAATATCTTTCTGATGACATTTGTGAGGCTTGTAATTGCATTAACTATGTTCATTTGAATCTCATTGGTGATCTTGTCTTTGCATTTGAAGTAATCTAGTTTCTTGTCAACAATACCCTCTTGAATCTTGGATAGTTTTTCCTCAATAACCAAGTTTGATTCATGTGTGCATTCTTACATATGATCCATGGAATCCATTAATAGTTGAATGTTTCATTCTGTTGTTTTAACTATGTTATCATGTGTTGAAAAGTATTTGCGTTTGACACTTGTGTTGCCAACATTTCTTGATATTAATCCTTGACCTTTTGCATTTCAAATTCCTTTGTTCATTGAATTCGATGTTTGAGGCTTTTGCATCTGACTGTGCATTGGGGGTTTGATTGCATTGTGCATTTTGGCCTTCATTAATTATATAATGGAATTTTCATTGGTTTCTACATTAAGATGTTACAAATGTATACAACAACTTCATTCATGGCCTTTGTAAATGTTAGTGAATGTTCAAAAGAAGTATTGTGGCACAAGGATTAAATTTTTTTTCATGAATACCCAATTGTTTTTTATTCTTGTAAGATCTTCATAGTTCATGAAAACTTGTTATCTCCTTACACCACCACCACTAAGATCAATGGTCCATCGTTAGTGAACCAAACAATTGGATTGTAATTATTGTTTGCATCTTGCTGCCAAAGATCATGAATGTGTGAAAGGTTGAATTCTAGCCTTTTTCCCATGAACTTTAAGATCATGTTGTAGTGGCTATTGTTAAAGAGTTTTGTCAAATAATGTGCAACTTTGTCTTGTGGGCTCATTACCCAATAATCTTCATTTTGCCTTGTTCTTGAAACAAAAAGATCCTTTTGAATTCTCCAGAATTGGCTCCCCATCTATCTTTGCAAGTAAGGCCATTTCTCATGTCTTGAAAGAAACCAACAGTCATGACAATCATATAGGTCTTTTTTCACTTTGTTATACATGTTTCAAATTGGTCTTGTGGGTCAACCTTGTCCAATGTTGTAATTTGTTCATCTCGCTTTGCTTTTACACTTGTTGTTATTTTCGTGTGTTTTCAATTTGGTTGCCTTAAATGCATTTCAATGGACCCATCTGAACATGCCTTCTTATTTCCTTTGTTCTTTGTCTTTGATGGACATCCTTTGTCATAATGATTGATAGGTAAATCTATAAGGAGTTGCAAATTTTAGATTCTTTGACACATTTTTTAATGTATTTTTTTGTGAATGTATGAAAACATGCATGAAACATGCTACAATGCAATTGAGTATTCAAATTACTTACCTCTTTCATTGGCTTGGTTAGTATAATTATTCATGATGAGATTGAATCTTATGCATGATAATAACTTGTTTGGTGCGACCATAGTTTGATGTAAAAGGACTGATTCGACTCTATGGAATTCTATAAAGATTGTGATGGTGCAGTTGAATGTTTCAGAGAGCTTTTGATAACACATTTGAAAGTTGTAAAAAACTATTGTTTTTGTGTTGTGTTCTTTGCAAAAGAGGTGGGGAAGGGGGCAAGTGATAATGGGTAAGGAGGTTGTGAGGCGATGGTGTAGTTTTAATTAACAATGAATTAATCACCTATTTTTGAGCTAGATACATAACATCACATGTTTCATTGTAAATCTAGGTTTTAGAAAGATTCGATGGTAACAAACATTTTTCGTAGCTTTGAGATAACATTGCATGCCACATAAGATGCCATTTCAACACTTTGTGTTACATAACATTTTAAGTGTGAATAATTATTGGGAATTTCATCTCTTTAAAACACGTTCAACATTATTTTACTTCTAGGTGTGAATGATCTTTCAGATTCATTCCTATGTTAAGAAGTCATCTTATGTTTGTGGATAGGCTTCTTACATATTGTAAGGGGTGGGGGGGCTATGGTTTCCTTTTAGTAATTATGTGCGATAAGTCCCTTGGATGAGCACATTACTAGACTTCAATGTTACTCTTGGTTGCTACCTTGGGTGGGCACCTTATTTCGGGTAAGGCTCGAGTCCACGGGGGCTGGTGGCCTTAACCTACCAGATAATTTCCCTAATGAAAAGAACCTACTCAAAACAAAGCAGACGAGGAAGAGATACAATATAGAGTGAACCCTTCCTTATCCCATCCTTCTCCTTTGCTGACAAAGAAGTGGTGCTTTTGATATGGTAGTTTGATACATCATATGACAGGTTGCCTAGATTTCCTTTACTCTTCTTTTGCTGAGCCACTCTTTACCCCCCTTAGGTACACTTCCCATAAAACCTCTGAAACTACTACCTCTTTTCTTTTCAGTACCCTAAGAGCATCTCCAGTGGTGCTTAGTATGTGACACTGCGAAATTATTTTTCACATCCAAGTTTTAGTTATGTACCCTTTTGCAACCCCACCAATAAAACTGAAACTGGGAAAGCAAATACTTGGGGGACTACTAATAACCAACCACCTGGACCAATCATTATGATGGGGCAATCAGAAACACTGAGCAGCTAGCAGTTAGATCATACTTATTACACAATTTTTTTTGCAGGTGCAGAGCGCTGCTGAACCTTTTACCAGCCACGGCAACTGCGCAATTATGCTGAGCCAAAACTATTTTCCTGAGTCAAACCGGCGTATGTTGGATTTTCTTCATCGATCTTTTTACTGTGCAGGATCACATACTGAGCACCGTTGGGGATGCTCTGAGGCTCTTTTGAAGACTCATGCATGAGTAGTTCTCCTGGGGGCCACTGGGGATACAAAATACCATAGCATATTCAACCACATTATGGGTACACAAAAGATCAGAGAATATGCACCTGGGTTGCTATTATAGAGCATATGGCAAGGAGAGTTTTATATATACAACCCTTCTCTCTTTTCTCTTTTGGGTGCATGGCTAAACAACCCTTATCCTCACCATTTTATCTCTATTATTATATGTCAACTAGTGGGTCCTTGTGCTCTTTGCCCAAAGTATATTTTAATAAATAAATAAATAAATAAATAAAGAAAAAACACCTGGCAAGGGAACAAGAGAAGAAAAAAAGGAAGGACCGAAGTCGTAACAAAAGACCACACCTGAAAGTGCAAAATGCACAATGGGGGAGCCCTAAGACAAGAAACATAAAACCTCAAACCTAAACCCATCACCAGTAACATGAAGCAAGTAGTGTACGGAGATGGGCAAAAAACCATATTAAAACTCTCGTAAGAGGTCACCCTTCCCAATACTATTTGCGTCTTCTAAGTGGGCTCAATTTTCGAGTTCTTACAGAACCTTATTGAATTAAATTTTAATTTAATTTATACCAACAAAAAAAATTCAATCAACGGTGTGGGCTTTTAGCTTAACTTCAGGGTTCATATGAAACTCAAATTAATATAAATAATAATAATAAAATAAGTCACACTATTTAAAATTTTATTTAAATTCTAGAAACAAAAATCACTCTAAAATTCAATAATTTTGGCTTCATTGGTCTGAACACGGTCTGAAAACAATGAAACAACTACAAACGTGCACATCTTGTCATTGAGGGCTTTTTGGTAATACCAAAAGAAGACTGGGGCCCTCATGATTGGGGAGGGCTATAGCATAGTCACATCCAAGCAAGCAAAACAAACAAACAAATAAACACCTATCTTTATATAAATGTATAAATATATTTAATAAATAAATAAATGATATTTATTTAATAAATTATATAAATGACTATATATATATATATATATATATAGTCATATTGAGGCTTACTACTTTCTCCAATGTGAGGTGAGTTCTTGCAATGCAAGTTAAACAGTGTTGGACGGGTACATGTCTGGCAAGTAAGAATTGGATCCAATTGCTAACTGGGAAATTTTTAATTTTTTTAGTGAAAATTGTAAGTTAGAATAATTTGGCTAATATTGTGGAATTTTTTTTCCAATTTTTTAATAACACAAATTGGAGGGGGAAAAAAAAGAAAAAAAAGACCTCTGGTTGGGAGTTTTGCCTTACAAATTTGTTTGTCTTTGAACCAGGGTGAACTGTGTTGTTATAGTACTTGCACTGGAAGGGGTCCAACATTACTTAATCCCGTGTTTCATACTAGTTAACACCTTGTCTTTGGGCCCTAGTTTGATCCTCTAATTCCTCTTGATGTCTTGAACGATTCCTTCATTGCCAACAATGTCTTTTTCACCACATGTGGTAGGACACTATAATTTGGCAATCCTTAACAATTTGGGCACAAATTTGGGGACTAAAGAATCACTTATGTTTTCCATGCATGAATCGATGGTTGTATGCTTGGGGGTACAATTACTAATCATGGCACCCTAAGGTGATGTTATGGCCACAAGTCACAACTCATCAAACTAGAGGGGATGACTTTACTTAGCTTATGAAGACAAATTCAAAAGAATAATGATGGAAGTTGGCCTTTGTATATCATCCATCCATCCACTTTCCCCTAAATTGAAGAAACCTAGCTAGTACTTGGTCAACATTGATTTAAAAACCATACCAAATCCTCCTTCCTTTCAATTTTGATGCGCCATGTTGAAGGGATGTAAATTTCCACCATTTTGAGAGTTGTAACACTTGGAGAAGAGTTTTTTGTTCAAGGTCATCTTCCTTTGACACAAATCTTGAAAATGTCACAACTTAAATAGTTGAAGAATTCAATATTTAATTCAAGGCTTGCTTGGAGATTCAAGAGTGGATCTTAAGTCTTTCGAAATTATTTTGCTTGTTCAATATTGTAGTTGGAATAAAATTGGGTTGTTCCAATCTTTGTTGAAACCCATTGAAATGCCTTGTGCATTTTTTTGCCACAAAGCAACATTTAGCATTAGTCCATTTTGGGCCCAAATTGTCCTTTTGTGCAATTCAATTGATTAAGGAAAAATTGCTATTGGTTAAATATGTGAAGTGATGCATGTTTTTGTTCAAGTAGAATATTTTATGTACCTATTTTGGAACTTGCATGCACAATTTGGCTCAATGATGTGCAAGATCGACTTTTATTATTTTGTAGGGGTTGAGTTAGGTTTCAATGTTGTTGAGAGGCCAAGTTGAGTTAGGTTTCTTGCAAGGGCTTGTAATGTATGACTAAAACTTATGACATAGTGAAGCTGGAATGGGAATCCAAGTTCAAAGATGACAAATTAGGAGATGTTATCCTACAACCTTAATGACTAGCATGAATATTTTTTTTGAGCCACATGATTGGCTGACCCAACTATTACCTTAGCCAAGATGATCAAAGTGGAATTCCTTCAAGGATTTTAGCCAAAATAAGTATTTGTGCACATTTGCTATGAATTGAAAATAGTTAGTGTGCCAAAAAAAAATGCAAATGTGAAAATATATATTGATGGGTGATAAAGATAGGCATATTTCTTATGTAATGAAATTTAAGCTTATTTGTTAGTTGATTTTATTTGTTATACATTATTGGAAGTCTTCTTGTATTGGTGGGCTTTTAATGAATAAAATCCATTGTTTAGAGACTCATTTAAACTCATTTACTTCCATTTTTTTTTGGGTTGAAACATTTTGTAGTTGTTTAGAAACCATATTGAATATTCCACTAGTTGACAAGTGTAACATAGCACCGAACATCATGCTAAATAGTTTGAAATTTCAAGACCTTAGGTATGATTCAAAATCTTTTATGAGATGAAGGAGAAAATAAACAAACCCTGAGAATGAAGGGATTTGAGACTTGAGATGATGTTCATAGAAATTAGGCGAGATAGAGAGAGGGACAAGAAACAAAAGCAAGTGCACAACACATGAACATGATTCAACATGATGAATTAAGTCACAATTGAGGTCTATGGCACAAGAGGGTCAAAGTGAGTATGAAATAAAAAAAAGAACAAACTTGGTGATGATGTTTTGAGAGCACAAAGAAAATGCTTAGGATTTCCTCATTTCATGCTAAGAATTGATGAAGCTTATCTTAGGTTTAACTATGCTTTGCCACTTGACCACATCATGGATAGGGCACTTTGTTGTGGTGGTTGGGTATGTGCAATGAAAGTTGAAGGATAGGGTAGACAAGTTCATCATTGAACACAAGTCAATAATTGAATATTTATTCATATTTTTTATTTTAAAAAAAAAGTTTTTCATGGCTATGGGTGTGTCAAATGAAAGTCTAAAATGCTTCTTTGGGCATCAAAGCTAATAGAGCAACTAAGAAAAAACATGAAAAAAACAAGCATGTATCTTTTTCATTTTTTTGTTTATTTAAAAAAAAAACATGGGCATACCAATTTAAGCTTTATAATCCCTCTCTTGGAACTCTAGACACAATTTAAGTTATGTTCAAATATATGAAAAGTCCAAACAATTACGTTATCAAACTGAACATTTTTTTATTGCTTTAAATTAAACACTACTTCCAAACCCGTATCTTATTCATTTTTTATTCATTTGAACAATCTAATCTTCACGGTGAAGGGTGTGCCAAATGGAAATTCACAATACCTCTTTTAACTCTAAAAACAACCAAGTTATGTCCAAAAAATATTTTAAGCTATCTAAAAACTTAAATGTTCAAACACCCATATGTCTTGCTTACATTATTACATGGATAATTTTGGGCATGACCAAAATTTGTTATTGTTGGTGGTCCAAAAGGATGTAGATGAATGATAGGAAAAAAATTTGTTAGGACTAATGTAGATGGATGAAGGATGGACAATTAGAACAATTGAAAAGGGGATGTGAGATGAAGGGGCATTGGTCAAATGGGGCATTGGTCAAATTGCCCTACTACCTTGGTAGATTAGACACTATTATATATATATTTTTTCAAAGAACAAAAAATTGTGAAGGAAAATGTTGAATCTTCAAAGAATATATTATTTGCCAAAATGAAGATTACATTAATTAATTATTTGATAGACCCGTGTCCAAGCTGCCAAGGTACTTACTACAAGGTATCCTAACTTACTTCTTATGGCTTTGCATGAACTTTCAAATTGGTTAAATTTCAATCCACAAACAAGAATTGGTCTACTCTTTTTGGTGGGTTTGGCCCATTAGTCAAAAATAAAATGGGGGGTGAAATTTGTGAAAGAAAAACACTAGAATGACTTGCAACTTATTCTTAGTGTTCCCCCATGAAACAACCCAATTGGGTCAATTTGAATTGACAAGAATTTCATCAATTCTCTCTCTCTCCGTCAATTGGCACCAATATTTTTTTGCGGGCAATTTAATTTTATTATTTTTTAAATTTAATTATTTTTGAACCTGAAAAATATGATTTCAACACACACACACACACACACACACACACACAAAGGATGTTTGTGAAAAAAATAAATTGATAATAATTTGCCAAATTTCCACCCAAAAAAATCACCAGATTTCTACAACAGGTAGCCAAAATATAAAACAAATTCTAAAATTCTAAAAACTATAAGTGTAGTACTCACCTAAAAGACTGGATTGAAAAAAAAAGAAAAAAAGAAAAAAGTCTCAGCCGGGGTCCAAATTTCATCATTTCTGGGGATAATAGAATAGAGTCTGAAAGAGGCCTCACTCAAGAGAGGTGAAGAAGGTACCTACCTACTACCTAGCCAGTGTAGGTAGGTAAGTAGGTAGGTAGGTAGGTAGTAGGTCCTCCTTTTTACTTACCCGTCCTCGCATCTGGATTATGTCGCTGATAAAAGTAACCAGTTTTGGAGAGTAAAAAACACCAAAAGGTAAAAAATTCAGTTTTTGAAACCAGTTTTGGAGACAGTACAACAGTAAAAGGTTTAAAATATTTTAGGGGTTTTTTTTTTTTCTTAATGAGTTTAATGAAAAAAGTACCTGTAATATAAGACAAGATGTCTGGAATAATTAATTAATTAATTAATTCATTGAAATGGAAAATTTCATGCTGAAAATAAAATATTCCCGAATAATAAAAATATTAGCATTTTTTTTTTCATTTCACATAAATTTATTATTTGATTTTTTGTTGGGTGGGGAATTTCAACATTTATTATACAAATAATAGAATTAGTGTCCAAGGTGGCCATGTACTATGGATAATTAGCACCCCGCAGTGTTTCATTTCAATAAATTGGTAATTTTTTTTCCACCAGAAACTTGGGAACTTTTGTAGAAAAATATTTTTTCTATTGCAAATTAGGTTTAAATTTCTAGAATTTTTGGGAAATTATCGCACTGTTTAAAATATAAAAAGTGCAAAAAAAAAAAAAAAAAAAAATAATTTTTTTTATTAAAAAAAAAAAATATTTAAAATTTTTAAAAAAAAAAAAAAAAAATAAAATAAAAAAATAAAATTTTTAAAAATTTTTTATTAAAAATTAAAAAAAAAATTATTTTTTTTTTTTTTTTTTTTTTTTTCTATAGAAATCGTTTTAATAGTGATTACATAACACATTCAGACCAATCTCATAATTCTTCAAAATTTCCTTTTTCATTTGAAGAACTTAATCGAGCTTTACTTTCTTATGATACTGGTGAGGTTTTCCCACAAGAACAACCACAACAACAACAGACTTATCCATCTATTTTACCTACTATAGCAAATACATTTACATGTCGTACATTTTCATCATCATCATCATCGAATAGCAGTTTAACTCCACAATATATTTAAATTCGTCTTCAAATTTTTCTTTCTCTTTTTTATTTACCGTCCGTTCGTTTGCTCTCGTGTTTTATTAT
>Ga0116227_10008593_pt1 | contig 19158 bp, 17 predicted proteins | sample S1TSphgellanicum_FD_89693 | JGI IMG/M metagenome (GOLD analysis project Ga0116227, IMG submission 89693) | Host-associated microbial communities from peat moss isolated from Minnesota, USA - S1T2_Fb - Sphagnum magellanicum MG | ecosystem: Host-associated > Plants > Peat moss > Unclassified... | reverse complement strand
GCAAAACGCAAGAAGTGGGCAAATGGCCCCAACACCGCGACCAGATGCCGCCGCCCGGAAGCGTGAGACAAGAAAAAGGGCGGCAGGATCGCTCCCGCCGCCCCCGTCTTGATCGATGCCTTATCGCTTCAACGCAGCGACACCACATTGTCGGACACGCGCGGATCACGACGCTTGCCGGCATACTGGCTGGCCATGGGCTCGTCGGTGGCAATCACCGTCTCGCCCGCGCCGAAGCCATTGAAGCGGGTGCGCATGGCCGCACCATAGGCGCCCAGCATGCCCACTTCGATGTAGTCGCCCGGCTTGATCCCGGCGGGAAGAACGAAGGGCCCTTCCATATAGTCGGCATCGTCGCAGGTCGGGCCGTAGAAGGCGAACTCTTCCATGGCGTTCTCGTCGTCGATGTCCTGGCCGGTCAGGCTGATGCGCTTAACCGGGAAACGCCAGTCGACGTGAGCGGCATCATAGAGCGCGCCGTAGGCACCCTCATTGATGAAGAGCTCATTGCCGCGACGCTTCTCGACCTGCACGATCATCGAGTTGAACTCGGCCGAGAGGGCACGGCCCGGCTCGCACCACAGTTCCGACGAATAGGACACCGGCAGCGATTCGAACGCACGATGGATCGAGGCGAAGTAATCCTCCAGCGGAGGCGGCACCATGCCCGGATAGATCGAGGGGAAGCCGCCGCCGACATCGATGATGACAACCGTGACCGACGCATCGACGATGGCCACACGAGCCCGCTCCAGCGCCTGGACATAGGCGAAGGGCGTCATCGCCTGCGAACCGACGTGGAAGCAGATGCCAAGGCAATCGGCGACCTGACGGGTGGCCTGCAGCAGCGGCGCGGCATCGACCAGATCAACGCCGAACTTCGAGGCCAGGCTCAGCTCGGAATATTCCGAGGAGACGCGCAGGCGCACGCAGAGCGACAGATCCTCGGCAGCCTTGCCGTCGGGCGAACGGGTCGCCTCGACGATCTTCTCCAGCTCCTCGACGGTGTCGAGGCTGAAGGTGCGCACGCCATGGACGTGATAGGCCTCGGCAATCGCGGCAACGGGCTTCACCGGGTGCATGAAGCACAGCACGGCATCGGGCCCCAGCGTTTCGCGCACCAGACGGACCTCGACGATCGAGGCGGTGTCGTAATGCGAGATGCCGGCGCTCCACAGCACGCGGAGCAGGTCCGGGCTGGGGTTGGCCTTGACCGCATAGAGCGACTTGCCCGGGAACTTCTCGGCGAAGAAACGGGCAGCGCGCGCAGCAGCCTGCGGGCGATTCAGGATAACCGGTTCGGTAGGCGCGAGGGCGCGAGCTACAGACGGTGCGTCAGGATAAATGGACAACGCAAGGGACCCCCAATAGGCCATCAGGCCAGAGCTACAACAGGTGAAAGCCGCCTTGCGGTTTGGAAGTCCCCATGGGGCGGCGAGGGGGTGCATATAGGTCGGTGCACATGAACTGCAAGTGAAAAAACGCCCCCTGATGACCCCATAAAGGGTCAAAAGGAGGCGCTGTGGTCCATCATTGCACTTATGAGTCTTTTGTGACGGGATTATGACATTCCCGCCGCGAGATCGCAGGGTTTTATGACAATGTTTCAGACCTGATTCGCTCAGGACAACCTGTCGCGGAAGCTCTCCCAGCCGAATCGCTTCACGCATTCCAGCGAATCATCCGCCGAATCCCAGAGCCAGATCGAGGGGAGTGGCACACCGTTGAAGGTGGTGGTCTTCACCATCGAATAATGCGCCTGATCGAGGAAGGCGAAACGGGCGCCCGGCTCGACCGGAACCGGCAGGCGGTAATCGCCGATCACATCGCCCGCAAGGCAGGAGGGGCCGCCCAGACGGATCGCCGTACCTTCGGAGAGTTCACCCAGCATGGCAGGGCGATAAGGCGCCTCGATCACATCGGGCATATGGCAGGTGGCCGAGACATCGACGATGGCCACCGGCACGCCATTGCTGTGCGAATCGAGCACCGTGCCGATCAGGATGCCCGCGTCCAGCGCCACGGCCTCGCCCGGCTCCAGATAGAGCTGACAGCCGGTCTGCACCTTCACCGCCTGCAGGAAAGCGACCAGATCGTCGCGCTGGTAATCGGCGCGGGTGATATGGTGCCCGCCGCCAAAGTTCAACCAGTGGATCGGGCCGCCATTCGCGGCCAGATAGGGCGCGATGCGCGGATAAAGCGCATCCCAGGTGCGCTGCAGCGGCTCGAAGTCCTGCTCGCAGAGCGTGTGGAAATGCAGGCCGGTGACGCCTTCCAGATGCTCGGGCACCAGCTGGTCGACCGGGAAGCCGAGGCGCGAACCCAAGGCGCAGGGATCGTATTTGTCGACCTCGCCCTCGCGGTGGAGGGGGTTGATGCGCAGGCCGATGTCGAAGTCGCTGGGCTGCTCGGCCAGCACAGGGCGGAAGCGGGCGATCTGCATCGGCGAGTTGAAGATCACATGGTCGGAAATCGCGCAGATCTCGGGCAGGTCTTCGGCCTTATAGGCCGCGCAATAGGTGGCGATCTCGCCCTCATAATGCTCGTCGGCCAGACGCGCTTCCCACAGGCCGCTGGTGCAAACGCCGTCGAGATACTCGCCGATCAGCGGGGCGACGCGCCACATGCTGAACGCCTTCATCGCCGACAGCAGCTTGATCCCCGCGCGGTCGCGCACATCGGCCAGCACGGCCAGATTGGCGCGCAGCCTGGCGGCATCGACCACGAAAGCCGGGCTCTCGACACGGTTCAGATCGAAATGGGCAAAGGCGCCCGGATCACCCGCACGGGTTTCCATCAGTTCAATTCCCTTTGAAAATCAGCGCCGCACCCGCGACGATCAGCACGAAACCAGCCAGCTGCGCCAGCCCCGGCTTCTGCCCGAACAGCGCCCATGCCACCAGCACGAAGCCCGCCAGAGAGAACACCTCCTGCATGGTCTTCAACTGCGCCAGCGAATAGGCCTTCGAGCCGATGCGGTTGGCTGGCACCGCCAGACAATACTCGCAAAAGGCCAGAGCCCAGCTGCCCAGCACAGCCACCCAAAGCGCCTTGTTGGGCTCTTTCAGGTGGCCGTACCACGCCAGATTCATAAAGATGTTTGATCCTGCCAACATGATCGGTGGCAGGATCAAAGCCCAGTTCATCAAAACTCGACCGGACCGGCCAGCTCCTCGACCGTCCAGGGCAGGCCCTGCGTGTTGAGCAGCTCCATGAAGGGATCGGGATCGAGCTGCTCGATGTTGAACACGCCCTCGCCCTTCCACGCGCCGGTCAGCATCAGCGCGGCGCCGATCATCGCGGGCACGCCGGTGGTGTAGCTGACGGCCTGATTGCCGGTTTCCTCGAAGCAGGCTTCGTGGTCGCAGATGTTCTTGATGTAGAAGGTCTTCTCGCCGCTGCCGTCCAGCGCCTCACCCGTGGCGATGTCGCCGATGTTGGTCTTGCCCTTGGTGGTGGCGCCCAGCGTGCTCGGCTCGGGCAGCACGGCTTTCAGGAACTGGAGCGGAATGATCTCCACGCCCTCATAGATCACCGGATCGATGCGGGTCATGCCCACATTCTGCAGCACGGTCAGATGCTTGATGTATTCGTCGCCGAAGGTCATCCAGAAGCGGGCGCGCTCCAGTTCGGGCACGAACTTGGCCAGGCTCTCCAGCTCCTCGTGATACATCATATACATGTTCTTCGGGCCGACCTGCTCGAAGTCGAAGCTCACCTTCTTGCCCATGGCGGGCGTCTCGACGAACTGGCCATTTTCCCAGTGACGCGCCGGGGCGGTCACTTCGCGGATGTTGATTTCCGGGTTGAAGTTGGTGGCAAAGGCCTGACCATGGTCGCCGCCATTGCAGTCCAGAATGTCGAGCTGACGGATGGTCTTGAGCTTGTGCTTCTTGAGCCACATGGCGAAAACGCTGGTCACGCCCGGATCGAAGCCGCTGCCCAGCACGGCCATGATGCCCTTTTCCTTGAAGCGGTCCTGATAGGCCCACTGCCAGTGATACTCGAACTTGGCCACATCCTTGGGCTCATAGTTGGCGGTATCGAGGTAGGACACGCCCGTCGCCAGACAGGCGTCCATGATCGTGAGATCCTGATAGGGCAGCGCCAGATTGACCACCAGCTTGGCGCCGATCTGCTCGATCAGAGCCGACAGCGCAGGCACATCCTCGGCATCGATGGCATAGGTCGAAATCTCGACGCCGGTGCGCTGCTTCACCGATTCGGCGATGGCATCGCACTTGCTCTTGGTGCGGCTGGCCAGATGGATGTCGGTGAAAATCCCGGCGTTCATCGCCATCTTGTGGACCGCCACGCTGCTGACGCCGCCGGCGCCGATCACCAGAACCTTGCTCACTAACCTGTCTCCTTGCTCACGGTTGCATGGGCATCCGGGCACTCACGCGAGAAACGCGCTTCAAAATCCGATGGGGCCATATAAGGTTGTTCCATGACAACTCAACATATGCGCAGCCCCACTCTGGCCGGCATCCACGCCGCCGCCGCCAAAATCGCCAAAATCCTGCCTGAAACGCCGCTGCTCCCCCTTGAGGTCCACGGGGTGACGGTGTGGTGCAAGGCCGAGGTGCTGCAACCCGTCGGCGCCTTCAAGATTCGCGGCGCATGGCACCGCCTGTCCGACCTGTCCCCCGAGGAAGCCGCCAAGGGCGTGGTCGGCGTCTCCAGCGGCAACCATGCGCAGGGCGTGGCCTGGGCGGCGCGACGCCTTGGCATTCCCGCGATCATCGTCATGCCCAACGACGCCCCGAAGGTGAAGCTGGAGGCCACCGCGGCCATGGGCGCCACCATCGTCACCTATGACCGCCCTGGCGGCGAAGACCGCGACGAAGCTGCCGCCAAGGTTCTGGCCCAGACCGGCGGCACGCTGGTCCACGCCTATGCCGACCCCTGGGTGATCGAAGGCCAAGGCACCGCAGGCCTCGCCCTCTCGGCGCAGATGGAGCAGTGGGCGGGAGGCGCCCCCACCCGCATCGTCACCCCCTGCGGCGGCGGCGGACTGGCCGCTGGCCTGGCCCTCGCCTGCCCCGAGGCCGAGATCGTCCCCGTCGAACCCGAAGGCTGGGACGATGTGGCCCGCTCGCTGGCCAGCGGCACGATCCAGAAGGTCAGCGCCGACGCCCCCGCCACCCTCTGCGACGCCCTGCAAACCCCCGCCACGCGCGAGATCAACTTCGCCGTGCTGAAAGAGCGCTGCCAGAGCGGCCTGTGGGTCAGCCCATCCGAAGTGGCCGAAGCCCAGCGCCTCGCCTTCCGCCAGTTGCGGCTGGTGGTCGAGCCGGGCGGCGCTGCGGCGCTGGCAGCGGTGCTGGCGGGCAAGGCGCCCATCGACGGCCGCACCGCCGTCATGCTGACCGGCGGCAACACCGATGCCGAGGCCTTCGCCAAGGTGCTGGCGGGCTGAAACCCATCCGGTTTGGACCATGCGCCCTGCAGCACATGGTCCAAACAACGCATTCCACCGGGATAAATGCACCACTGACACCGAAGTGAAGCATCAAAGCGCCCACTGAAACCAAACGGTCACCAAGCCGTCACGCACTCGAAACAGGCATGGCCTAGCCCCGGACGGACCATTCACCGGACAGGCCAGCGCCATGCCTCATGCTCCCTCCCCCAAGATCATCGAAGGCGCAGTCGTGCGCAGCCATGTGCCCATGACCGAAAGGTTGCTGGACCGGGCCTTCGCACTGGCCTTCCGCGGCCTGGTCTATGCCCAGATCTGGGAAGACCCGGTGGTGGATATGGAGGCGCTGGACATTCAGCCCGACAGCCGCATCGTCACCATCGCCAGCGGCAGCTGCAACGCCCTCTCCTACCTCACCGCCGATCCGGCGCAGGTGACGGCGGTGGATCTCAATACCGCGCATATCGCGCTGGGCCGCCTCAAAATCGCCGCGCTGCGCCACCTGCCCGACCATGACGCGCTGCGCCGCTTCTTCGTCGAGGCCGACAACCGCCGCAATCTGGCCGATTACCGCAGCCTGATCGCGCCGCATCTCGACGAGACCAGCCGCCGCTATTGGGAAGGCCGCGATCTCGCTGGCCGCCGCCGCATCCACGGTTTCGCACGCGGCATCTACAAGCGCGGGCTGCTCGGCAATTTCATCGGCATGGCCCATCTGATCGCCCGCCTCTACCGCGTCGATCTCAAGGTCATCCTCGAAGCCACCTCGCTGGAGGACCAGCGCCGCCTCTTCGACGAGCGCATCGCCCCGGTCTTCGACAAGCGCTTTATCCGCTGGCTGACGAAACAGCCTGCCTCGCTCTTCGGCCTGGGCATTCCGCCTGCGCAATACGAGGCCCTCGCCGGTGACCAGCGCATGGCGACCGTGCTGCGCGCGCGCCTCGAACGCCTCGCCTGCGGTTTCTCGGTGCAGGACAATTACTTCGCCTGGCAGGCCTTCAACCGTGGCTATGGCCGCGCCCCCAACGCCCCCGTGCCGCCATGGCTGCAGGCCGATAATCACGCCGCTGTGCGTGACCGCATCGACCGCATGACCCTGTCGCACACCAATTTCACCGACCACCTCGCGCTGCAGGCCGACGCCAGCCTCGACCGCTACGTGCTGCTCGACGCGCAGGACTGGATGAGCGACGCCCAGCTCACCGCCCTGTGGAGCCAGATCACCCGCACCGCCCGCAGCGGCGCGCGCGTGCTGTTCCGCACCGCCGGCGAGCCCAGCATCCTGCCCGGCCGCGTGCCCGACGAGATCCTCTCGCGCTGGGTCTATTCGGAAGAGGAAGCCCGCGAGCTGATCGCCCGCGACCGCTCCTCGATTTATGGCGGGCTGCATCTCTATCGGTTCAAGGGCTGATGGCCAGCTTGCCGCAGGATCACGCCGCGCTGATGGACCGCGTCTATCGCGGCCAGCGGCATATCTATGACGCCACGCGCAAATATTTCCTCTTCGGGCGCGACCGGCTGATCGAGGGCCTGAACATCGCCCCCGGCCAAACCCTGCTGGAAGTGGGCTGCGGTACCGGGCGCAACCTGTCGCTGGCCGCAAAGCGCTGGAAGGGCGCGGAACTGTTCGGGCTGGACATCTCCGAAGAGATGCTGGCCTCAGCCCGCAAGACGCTGGGCCCGCGCGCCATGCTGCGGCAGGCCGATGCCTGCGCCTTCAACCCGCAGGCGCTGTTCGGGCACAATGGCTTCGACCATGTGATGATCTCCTTTGCGCTCTCGATGATCCCCGACTGGCAGGGCGCACTGGCCATGGCCTGCGACACGCTGGCCCCCGGCGGCACGCTGCATATCGTCGATTTCGGCGACGCGCAGGGCCTGCCCGGCCTAGCCCGACAGGCGCTGAACGGCTGGCTGACGCGCTTCCACGTCTCGCCCCGGCTGGATCTGGTGTCGCGCGCGGGCGCTCTGGCGGCGGCGCGGGGGATGTCGGTTGAGCCTTTGCGCGGGCCTTGGGGCTATTACCAGATCGTGGTGGTGAGACGCTCGGCAGTTTAAGGAAAAAAGAGAATGCGAGGGCCATCGCCCTCGCGCTCCCTTTACTGTCTACGTTGCGCTTCGGGTTCGGCCTAGGCGCTAAGGGCGCCGCGCCGCAGGCTTTAAAAACATTCACTGCCTGCGGCGCTTACCGCTGCGCAGTTGGAGAGCCTTGGCACAAGGGTCGGGCACCTCTGCCCTCTCGTCGGAAGACGGAATGGGAGCGCGAGGGGGTAACCCCCTCGCATCTTCCTTCCTTCATCCCTTAATAAACAAACTCGCCAATTCCACATGCGAGGACCAGCGGAACTGCCCCACGGGCCGCAGCTCGACCAGCCGATAGCCACCCTCAATCAGCGTCACCGCATCGCGCGCCCAGCTTGAGGGATTGCAGCTGATGTAAGCCACCCGCTGCACGTTGGAGCCAGCGATACGCCCCACCTGCTCCTTGGCCCCGGCACGCGGCGGATCGAGCACCACGGCGGGAAAGCGGTTCAGCTCGTCGGCCAGCAGCGGGTTGCGGAACAGGTCGCGATGCATGCTGAGCACGGGCAGCTGCGCGCCCGAAGCCCCCGCCTTGCAGGCCAGATGGGCGGCGCGCTCGGCCTCGACGGCCAGCACCTTGCTGCCCTGCTTGGCCAGCGCGAAAGCGAAGGTACCAAGGCCCGAGAACAGATCCGCCACCGCGCCCGCGCCCTTCAGCCAGTGGGTCACAGCGGCGGTCAGCGCCTGCTCGCCATCGACGGTGGCCTGCAAAAACGCCCCCGGCGGCAGCGGCACGGACACGCCCGAGAGCGAGACGGTCACCGGCTCGGGCTCCCACAGCGCTTCCGGGCCGTATCCCTGATCCAGCGACAGGCGAGCCAATCCATGCTCGCGCGCGAAGTCCAGCGCGGCCTCGGTTTCGGTCAAACCTTCGACCTTGAAGCCCTTGATGCCGACATCGACGCCCTGCTCGGTCAGCGTCAGGTCGATATCGACCGCCAGCTTGCCCTCGCGGCGCTGGAGCATGCGGCGCAGCGGATCGACGATGGCTTCCAGCTCGGGCGCCAGCACAGGGCACTGCTTCTGGTCGACGATGGTGTGGGCCTGCGCCTCACGGAAGCCCAGAGCGATGCCGCCCACCCGCTGGCCGTGGAGCGAGGCACGGCGGCGCGCACCCGAGGGCGAGAGATGGACCGGCGTCACGCGCTCGGGCTCCAGCTTCTGGCCCTTGGCGGCGTTGACCACGCGCTCCATCACGAAATTGCCCAAAGCCACGTCGTCGACATGCTGCAACTGGCAGCCGCCGCACACGCCGTAATGCTGGCAGACGGGTTCGGCGTGGTGAGGCCCGTGGCGCAGGCTGCCGTCATCGAGCACGTAATCGCCGGGCGCGGCCATGACCACATGGCGCCCGCTGGCGGTCACGCCATCGCCGCGCGCGGCCAGCCGCTCGATCAATTCTTCATGCAGGTCTTCGGACACTCGGTATTCCTTACAGGCAAGCCCGCACCGCGCTCGGCACTGCTTCGGCCAGCGCCATGGCCGTGAAAGGCCCGCCAAGCAAGCCTGCTGCCTTGCCGTGCAGCCAGACGCCCTGGCAAGCTGCCTCAAAAGCGGACACCCCGGCGGACAGCCGACTGGCGATCAGCCCGGCCAGCACATCGCCCGATCCGGCGACGCTGAGCCAACTGGAAGCACGCGGCGCGATGGTCCATGTGCCTTCGGGCGTGGCGATCACCGTGTCAGGCCCCTTGGCGACAACCACCATGCCACTCGCCTCGGCCAGAGCCTTGGCGCGCTTGACCTTGCTGCCATTGGCATGGAGCGCAAAGGCGCTTTCCAGCGCGGCCAGTTCGCCCTCATGCGGGGTGAGGATCGCCTGTTGGCCCCCCGCCTGTTGTTGCCTCGCCTGCGCCGGGGTCAGCAGCGTCAATGCATCGCCGTCCAGCACCAGCTTTTTGCCCGTGGCCAGCACCGCTTTCAGCACCGCCTCGGCAGCCTTGCCCCGGCCCAGCCCGGGGCCGACCAGCAAAGCGGACAAGCGTTTGTCCTCCAGCCCGTCCAGCCCTTGCACCACCAGATCGGCGGGCGCAGGCAGAGCATCCTCGGTCAGCAGGCGCACATAGCCCGCGCCTGCCCCGCCCGCAGCGCGCGCCGCCATCAAAGCCGCGCCCGGCATGGCCCCCGCCACCACGCCCAGCAACCCGCGCGTATATTTGTGAGCCCCCGGCAAGGGTGGCGCGAGCGTGATCCCCTCCAGCATGCGCCCCACGCCGACGACGGGATCGCAGCCAATATCGACCAGTTTCAGCGCGCCCATCCGCCCCGCCGCAGGCATCAAGCCATGCGCGCGCTTCCAAGCGCCCAGCGCGATGGTCAAATCATAGTGCGGCAGATCCTGCCCGAAATCATCGCCCCGATCCGCTTCCACGCCCGAAGGCAGATCGAGCGCCACCCGGCGCCGATGCCCCGCCGCCAAACCGGTCAGCAAATCAAGATCGAGGTCCCCCAAAGGCCGCGACAGGCCGGTGCCGTAAAGGCAGTCGACCAGAATATCGCCATGCAGATCGCCATGGTCCGGGCAATCGACCACATGGCCCTCAAAGGCCGCACGGGCCAGCCGCGAGGCCTCGCTGGCGGGGGCATGGGCCATCACCACCTGCACCCTCGCGCCGCGTTCATGCAGATGGCGGGCGATCACCCAGCCGTCGCCGCCATTGTGCCCCGGCCCCACCAGGACGCTGATGATCCGCAGCGGCCCGGCTATGCGCCAGATATATTCCGCCGCGCCGCGCCCGGCGCGCGCCATCAGCACCTCGACCCCGTAACCGGCGTCGATCAGCAGTTGCTCGGCCTGTTTCATCTGAGCGGCGGTGAGAATATCCGCCCCGAAATGAACGGGCTGCGGGCTGGGCAAGGGTGTCAGTAAGGACGTCGGCACGTTGGGCCTCCATCGCTGGCGCGGCTGGGAGAGGCCGCGGAGTCGGGCGGGATTGTGCGCTTCACCCGCGCCACGTCAAGTCCGCCCGACTTGCGTAAAGGGTGGTTAATCCGATTTCAGGACTTAGGGCTTATACGTGCGAGCCTCTGACCTTCTCTGCCGGAAACCGACGTCCATGATTCGCATGCTTCAGCCGATCCTGCAGCGCCTGCGGGCCGACCAGCGTGGCGCCACCGCGATTGAATATGGCCTGATCGCCGCACTGATCGCGATCGGGATTATCGCGGGTGTCAGGGGTCTGGGCACACAGATCGGTAGCGGTTTTGCCGCCGCCTCCAGCGGGATGTCCGCGCCCGCCTCCTAATGGGTTTAGCCCGCTGTCTCCAGAATATGGCGGCACAGGGCCGAGAGCCGCCCGGCCCACAGGGCCTGCCCGGCGGCATCGCCGATGAGGTCCTGCCTCACCTCCACCCCCAGATAGAGCCGTCCGCGTGCCTCGGCATGGCGGTCCATCGTGTAATTGAGCTGGCGCCCGGAATAGGGCTTCTGGTTACCCACACACAGCCCCTCGATGGCCTCCAGCCATGGCAGAGCAAGACGCGGGGCGCGGGCGTCCTCATTGTAGAGCACACCGATATGCCAGGGCCGCGCTTCCTCGGGCCGGGTCGAGAGCGAGGGCGTGAAGCTGTGCAGCGACAGGATCAGCCCGGGCTCATGCGCCGCCAGCGTCTCGGCCAGCGCCGTGTGATAGGGGCGGTGGTACAGCGCCAGACGGTTGGCGCGCGCATGCTCATCCAGCGCATTGCCGGGGATGAGGATGCCGTCGCTGGTTTCGGGGATGGCGCCGGGGGCGTCCTCCTCGCGGTTCACATCGCAGACCAGACGGCTGACATCGGCCAGCCACGCCGCATCTGCCCCGCCCTGCTCGACCATCTTCGCGCCAACGCCCGCCACGCCGATGTCGATGGCCACATGCTGGGTCATGCAGAAAGGGTCGATGCCCAGAGTCACGCCCTCAGGCACGCGGTTGCTGGCATGGTCGGAGATCACCAGCACCCCGCCCGCGCGCGGCGTGCCCAGCAGGCGCCAGGGTTGGTTTGCGCTCACCGCAGCAGCCCCGCAAGCTGCCACCAGCCGGGCTGCTCCGCCGCGATGGCCTCGCGCGCCGCATCGCGCGCGGCCACATCGTCGAACAGCGCAAAGCAGGTCGCGCCCGAGCCCGACATGCGCGACAGGAAAGCCCCCGTCCGCCCCAGCGCCGCCAGCACATCGGCCACCGGCGGGCAGATCGAGATGGCAGGCGCTTCCAGATCGTTGCGGCCCTGCAGCGCCACCTCACGCGCGCTGCCTTCGGGCATCGCGCCACGATCCACGCGGTCCCACGCCTTGAACACCGGCCCCGTCGGCAGCGGCACGCGCGGATTGACCAGCAGCACAGGGCAGCCCTGCAGATCGCTCGGCGCCGGGGCCAGATCGGTGCCGGTGCCCCGCCCGATCATCGCCACGCTCTCCACGCAGGCGGGCACATCGGCGCCCAGCTTTGCGGCGGCCTGCTGCCAGCCCTCGGGCAGACCAGCGCTGCGCTGAGCAAGCCGGAACACCGCACCCACATCCGCCGAGCCGCCGCCCAGCCCCGCCGCCACCGGCAGCGCCTTGTCCAGCGAGACATGCCAACCCTGCGCGCGCGGCAGCAGCGCCAGCGCATCGAGCACCAGATTGCCCTCCTCACCCGCCAGCAGCGGGGCGAACTCGCCCGTGATCGTCAGCGAATCGCTCTCCGACTCGGTGACCGCGATCTCGTCGCCGGCATCGACGAAGGCGAAGAAGGTCTCCAGCTCGTGATAACCATCCTCGCGGCGGGCCCGCACATGCAGGGCGAGGTTGATCTTGGCATAGGCGGTTTCAGTCAGTGTCGTCATGGGCGCAGCCATGGCTTTGAGGAGCAAGGGGTGCAAGGGGGAAAGACAAATGCGAGGATGTTACACCCTCGCGCTCCCATGACGTCTCCCGGCGCCAGGGCAGTGTTTCACGATCGTTGCGTTCCGGCTGACCGTTGCGATTTGCTCATGCCTGCGGCGCTTGTTCCATCGCTCCCTCCCGTTTGGGGCGCTGTCCGGCGCGTTGAGGCGTTTGCCGGGTTGAGTTTTGCGCCGCACCCCGTCAAGGTTCTGCGACAGAATCATGACGATGCAAACCGCCCCCCTTTCCGCCCCCCCGCCGCTCGGTGCCCAGATCGCCGCCGCGCTCGACTGGTGGCGCGAAGCCGGGGTGGACACGCTCTTCGCCGATGAGCCCATCACCTGGCTCGCCGAAAAGCGCGATCCCGCCGCAGAGCCCCTGCGCCCCGCAACGCCCCTGCCCGCCGCTTTTGCCGAGGCCATCGCCGCCGCCAAGGCGCCCGCAGCCCAGGCCGTCGAGCAGGAAGCCCGCATCGGCGGCGCCCCCAGTGCCTTCCCGCAGGATCTCGCCGCTTTCGACGCATGGTGGCTGGCCGAGCCCTCGCTCGATGGCGGCCATGTCGAAGGCCGCATCGCTGCCCAGGGCCCCGCGCAGGCGCCCTTGATGGTGATCGTGCCTCAGCCCGAGGCTGGCGATGCCGCCGCCGGATCGCTGCTTTCCGGCCCGCAAGGCGCCTTGCTGCGCGCCATGCTCGGTGTGATGGGGATGGAGCTGGATCAAATCCGCCTCGCCGCCGCCCTGCCGCGCCATATGCCACACCCGGACTGGAACGCGCTCAACGCTCAGGGACTCGGGGATGTGCTGCGTCAGCATGTCGCGCTGGCTCAGCCGCAGCGGATTATTGCTTTTGGCGGCAACATTCTGCCGCTGCTGGGCCACAACTTGCCGCAAAGCCCTGCCGTTTTACCTTTGGTTAACCAAAAAGAGGCAGGGATTTCCTCAGAGACGCCCGAGTCTGCCGTCATGGCTTCGATTATGGCCATGCCGGATTTGACGACCTTGCTGGAACGCCCACGTGCCAAGGCGGTGTTCTGGCACCACTGGCTCAGCTGGCTCGGGCAGGCATGATATTCACACCGGTCGCGCGGGTCCATGGGATCACGCTCGCATGGCCGTTGCTAAGGACAGGCATCTTCGGGATGAAGCGGGGTTCAATGACCGGAAACACAGGCTTGCGCGCCTGCCTGCGCAAACATGCGGGCACGGCTCTGGTCCGAACCTGCATGGCCCTGACCTGCGCGGCCCTGCCCGCTCTGGCGCCCGATGCGGCGCTCGCCAATTCCGCCGCCGCCGATTACTTCATGGGCCGCAACGCGCATTCCGCCGTGCCCAAGCTGCTCTCCGAGGATGAGCGCAGCTGGTACAAGGACGCCTTCGCCACGCTCAAGCGTCAGGACTGGACCACGCTGCGCCAGATGCTGGCGACCCGCCCTGACGGCCCGCTGCATAATCTGCTGCGCGCCGAATATTACATCGCCCCGGGCAGCCCGCGCATCGAACTCGATGCACTCAACCAGTGGCTGGCCACCGGCACCTCGCTGCCCGAGGCAGAGCAGATCGAGGCTCTGGCCGCCAAGCGCGGCGGCGTCGGTCTGCCCTCGCTGCCTTCCGCGCAGCAATTGGTAGCCTGGCCGAGTTCCCCGCGTCGTACCCGTCCCCGCTCGGTGGCGGACAATTCGATGCCCGCCAATGTCGCGGGCAGCATCAACGATCGCATCAAGATCAACGATACGGCGGGCGCCAAGCAGCTGCTCGATGGCGTCGATGCCACGCTCAGCCCCGAGGCGCGGGCCGAATGGCGCGACAAGATCGCCTGGGCCTATTACATCAACAATCAGGACAATGAGGCCTATGCGCAGGCGATCGCCGCCGCGCAGGATGCCAACTTCCCCACCACCGGCGCCTGGGTGGGCGAGGCATGGTGGACCGCAGGGCTGGCCGCCTGGCGTCAGGGCGCCTGCCAGCAGGCCATCCCCGCCTTTGCCGAGGCCGCAAAATCCGGCAGCAATCAGGAAATGGTCTCGGCGGCCTATTACTGGCAATCGCGCGCTTTCGTGCGCTGCCGCCAGCCCGAGCAGGCCTCCGCCGCGCTGCGCTCCGCCGCGCGGGCTGACGAAACGCTCTATGGCATGCTCGCCGCCGAGCAGCTTGGGCTGAAGATGCCCGGCACCCATGCCCAGCCCGATTTCACCGCCGCCGACTGGCAGAACCTGCGCGACAACGCCAATGTGCGCGTCGCCGTGGGTCTGGCCGAGGTCGGCGAGGATGGTCTGGCCGACGATGTGCTGCGCTATCAGGCCCGCATCGGTGCGCCCGGCCAGTATCAGCAACTTTCGCGTCTGGCGCGTGACCTTGGCCTGCCCGGCACCCAGCTGTGGATGGCCTATAACGCGCCGGGCAACAGCAGCCCTGCGCCTGCCAGCCGCTATCCCACGCCCAAATGGACTCCGGCCACCGGCTGGAAGGTCGATCCGGCGCTGCTCTTTGCGCACACGCTTCAGGAATCGGCGTTCCGCACCAATGTCGTCAGCGGTGCGGGTGCGCGTGGCCTGATGCAGATCATGCCCGCCGCCGCGCGCGACCATGCTGCCTATCTGGGCGTTTCGGGCAATGTCACCGACCTCACCCGCCCCGAGATCAACCTCGCTTTCGGGCAGGAGCATCTCGAGGCATTGAAGTCGAACGCGGCCACGCAGGGCCTGCTGCCCAAGGTGATCGCCGCCTACAACGCCGGGCCGCTGCCGGTGTCGCGCTGGAATACCCAGATCCACGACAATGGCGACCCGCTGCTGTGGATGGAATCGGTGCCCTATTGGGAAACGCGCGGCTATGTCGCCACCGTGCTGCGCAACTACTGGATGTATGAGCGCCAGGCCGGCGCCGGTTCGGAAAGCCGCGTGGTGATGGCGCAGGGCATGTGGCCCACCTTCCCCGAACTGTCGGGCAGCAAGGGCATCCGCGTCGCCGCCAAGGACTGGCCCACCACAACCACGCAAGTCGCCGACAGGAACTGAGCGCGTGGCGATTGACGAGACGCGGGTCTTCAAGCCGATCAACATCGCCCTGCTGACCATGTCGGATACGCGCACGGCGGAGAACGACACCTCCGGCGACATCCTTGCCGAGCGGATTACGAGCAAGGGCCACACGCTGATCTCCCGCGCGATCCTGCGCGAGGATGCGATCCTGCTGGCGGGTACGCTGGTGGATCTGGTGCGCGCCCCCGATGTCGATTGCGTGATCTCCACCGGCGGCACGGGGCTGACCGGACGCGATGTGACGCCCGAGGCTTTGGCCCATGTGCTTGCCACTTTCGCGGGGCGCGAGATTCCCGGCTTCGGCGAGCTGTTCCGCTGGATCAGCTACACCACCATCGGCACGTCGACGGTGCAATCGCGCGCCATGGCGGTGGTGGCGGATGGAACCTATATTTTCGCCCTGCCCGGATCGAACGGGGCGGTGAAAGACGGCTGGGATCGGATTCTGGACGAGCAGTTGGACAGCCGGAACCGGCCCTGCAACTTTATCGAGTTGATGCCTCGGTTGAAGGAAGTTTGAAGGGGTGAATGCGAGGGTGTTACACCCTCGCGCTCCCTTTACTTGTCGGCGTGAGCGCTTCGGGTTCGGCCTTGGGTCAAGGTCGCAGCGCCGCAGTCCCTAAGATTCACAGCGTGCGAGAATGATTCACTGCCTGCGGCGCTTTTCGTTGCACAGGTGGAGAGCCGGGGCACATGGTTTGGGTGCCACCGCCCATGCGTCGGAAGACGTTATGGGAGCGCGAGGGGGTAACCCCCTCGCTTTTCTCTCCCTTAATCCATTTGACTGAACAGCCTTTCCGCCTCTTCCGCGCTGAACTTCACCCTGAACAGATCCCCCAACACCGCCTGCCACGCGACGGCGGAGGCGATTTCATTCACCTCCCCCTGCCCGGCGCGGTGCACACTCAACCGCCGTCCGTTGAGCGAGGCAAAGCCATCCGGCAGCACGATGGACACCAGACATCCGCTGGTAAACCGCGTCCCCGCGCGGGTGAAGGTCCAGTGATTGGAGAGCTCCAGATCAACCGGCGCAACCCCGGCCAGGGAGAAGCTGTATTGCGGCTGGAAGGCATCGTGATCCTGCGCCCTGCCGTCGGTGGTGCCAGCTGGCCCCGCGCGCTCCAGCAGCCATTCGCCGGTGGCCGTGCCCTCGGGGCCGACACGGCGCAGGCGGTGGAGCGCGCCATCGGGCGTGGCGGCCTGAGCGCCGTCGGACAGCGGCAGGGGCGGCACATAGGCGCCGCCGAAACCGGCGTCGGCGATCCATGGTTCGCCTGCGATGGTGGTCAGGCGCAATGTGTGGGTCTGGGGCGGGATGGTGGCGGGCTCGCCGGGCCACTCGCTGCCCAGCCAGACGCGGCCGAGCAGCGGGCGGTTGGCGAAGCCCAGTTCGGCCAGCATGGCGCCGAAAAGGGCGTTGTGCTCGAAGCAATAACCGCCGCGTTGGCGGGTGATCAGCTTGTCGGCGATGCTGTCGAGGTCGATGCGGATGGGGTGGCCGAGCATCACGTCGAGATTCGCGAAGCCGATCGCCAGGCGGTGAGCACGCTGCAACGCATCGAGCCCAGCAGCATCGGCGGCAAGCTTTTCACCGAGGCCGAGGCTGGAGAGATAGCCCTCAAGAATTGCCTGATTTTGCATGAAAACGCCGCCTTTGCGCCATCGGGGTAGGACCGGTTCTATCGGATCTGGCGGCGTTTCTGTCAATCGTGACCAGTGGCTCACCTTGACATTTGTTCTTATTTTGTTCACATCGAGTCCATGGCCATTTCCCCTCCCGCTCCGCGTGGACGTGGCGCCGTTTCGGGCGCAACCAGCACGCGCTTTGCCCTGCCCCAGCGTGAGGTGGACCGCGACTGGCTGGACGAACGCGCCGCGCTGGAGGAAGAGGTTCCGCAGCTTGCCACCACGGTGACCGAGGAAGCCGCGCGGTCGATCCTGTCGTTCAACCAGTCGCCCGACATCGGCTTTGACCGCTCGGTGAATGTGTTTCGGGGGTGCGAGCATGGGTGCATTTACTGTTATGCCCGGCCCACCCATGCCTATCTCGACCTCTCGCCGGGGCTGGATTTCGAGACCAAGCTTTTCGTCAAACCGCAGGCCCCCAAGCTGCTGCGCCGCACACTGGCCGCGCGCGGATACCGTCCCGCCCCCATCGCCATGGGCACCAACACCGACCCCTATCAGCCCATCGAGAGTCGCTATCGCCTGACCCGCCAGATTCTGGAACTGTGCCTGGAGGTGCGCCACCCCGTCACCATCACCACCAAATCGGACCGCGTGCTGGCCGATCTGGATGTGCTGCGCGAACTAGCCGCGCGCCAACTGACCGCCGTGGCGATCTCGGTCACCAGCCTCGACGCCGCGCTCTCCCGCAAGCTGGAGCCGCGCGCCGCCACGCCGATGAAGCGGCTGGCGGCGCTTGGCACGCTGGTTGAGGCGGGGGTGCCGGCCTATGTCAACGTTTCCCCCATCATCCCCGCCATCACCGAGGACTGGATCGAGCGTATCCTCGAACAGGCCGCCGAGCGCGGGGCGCATGGCGCAAGCTGGATCATGCTGCGCCTGCCTCACGAGGTCGCGCCGCTGTTTCGCGAATGGCTGGACACGCATTTCCCCGAGCGCGCCGCCAAGGTCATGTCCATCCTCAACCAGATCCGGGGCGGGAAGGATAATGATCCGAACTTCCACACGCGCATGAAGCCGCAAGGCGTATGGGCGGATTTGACGCGCGCTCGATTTCGCAAGGCGGTGGCGCGGTTGGGGTTGCGGCGGGAGCGGGTGGTTTTGGATTGCTCGCAGTTTGTGGCGCCCGAAAGGGATGGGCAGATGAGGTTGTTTTGAAGTTTGGGTTAGAAAGTTGAAGGGAAGATGCGAGGGCCATCGCCCTCGCGCTCCCTTTAATGTCTTCGTTGCGCTTCGGGTTCAGCCAAAGCGCTTTGGTCGCTGCGCCGCAGGCTTTGAATTTCACAATGCTGCTTGTCGGGGCGGGACATTCACTGCCTGCGGCGCCTTGCCTCACGCAGGTGGAGAGTTTGAGCGCACCGGTCGCGGTTCCACTGCCCTTTCGCCGGAAGACGTTCCGGGAGCGCGAGGGGGTAACCCCCTCGCATCTTCTTTTCCTTCAAACCTCCTTAAGCCACCAACCGCAACTGCGCCCTGCCCCGCTGAGGCGCGAACGACAGCACTGTCACACCCTCGATCGCGGCGATCACCTCGACCAGATCGCCATCCAGCGCGAAATCCTGACCCAAGCGCAACTGCGGCTGCACCGGATCGCCGGTTTTCAGCGTTGCGACCACCTCACCCTTGGCGCTGGCGCCGGAGCCCTCACCGCCGCCCACGCGCGGCAGAATGGTCGCCAGTTGCACAAAGGCATCGGGCTGCGAGACCTCGATGCGCAACATCATGCGCGCGGCGTTGCGCACCTCACTCAAAGGCTGCCCGCCGCGGATGGTGACGCGGGGCGGCTCTTCCGGGCTGGGACTGTCGAGTTCCACCGTCAGCAGGATGCAGGTGCTTTCCTTGGCCCAATTCAAAAACGGCTCGACCAGCGTTTCCTCGAAGCAGGAGGCGGAGAACTGGCCGGAGGAGTCCGAGAACTCCGCCATGATAAAGTCCTTGCCGCGCTTGGTTTTGCGCTTCTGGACGCTTTCGACCATGCAGGCCATCACGCCCGTTGCCCGCCCGCCCGGAGGCGCGCCCTGCGCCATCAGCGCGCCATAGCTGCGCGCGCCATTGGCCGAGGCGATGGCGTGCCACTGCGCCACGGG
>Ga0116227_10008591_pt1 | contig 19162 bp, 18 predicted proteins | sample S1TSphgellanicum_FD_89693 | JGI IMG/M metagenome (GOLD analysis project Ga0116227, IMG submission 89693) | Host-associated microbial communities from peat moss isolated from Minnesota, USA - S1T2_Fb - Sphagnum magellanicum MG | ecosystem: Host-associated > Plants > Peat moss > Unclassified... | reverse complement strand
GAAGGCACCGCGGGCGTTGACCTGCATCATCAGGTCGTAGCGCTTCATTTCGGTCTCCGGCACGTTCGTGCGGGAAATCGCGGACGCATTATTGATTACGATGTCGATACCGCCAAACCGCGCTACCGTCGACGCCACGGCCGCGGTGACGGATGCTTCGCCTTGCCGCTGGTACTGGACGTGCGGGACGAAGCATCCGTCACCGCGGCCGTGGCGTCGACGGTGGCGCGGTTTGGCGGTATCGACATCGTAATCAATAATGCGTCCGCGATTTCCCGTACGAACGTGCCGGAGACCGAAATGAAGCGCTACGACCTGATGATGCAGGTCAACGCCCGCGGTGCCTTCCTGCTTTCAAAATCCGCTTTGCCGCATCTTCTGCAGGCCGAAAACCCGCATGTCCTGACGCTCTCGCCACCGATCAACCTGTCGCCGCGCTGGTTCTCCGGCCATGTCGCCTACACGATGTCGAAATATGCGATGTCGATGGTCACGTTGGGCATGGCTGCGGAATACCGGGAAGCCGGAATCGCCTTCAACTCGCTCTGGCCGCGCGTTGGCATTGCCACTGCGGCGATCGAGTTCGCTGTCGGCAATGCCGATGAACTTCGCAAGTGCCGCAAACCGGAGATTATGGCAGATGCAGCCCATGCCATTCTGAGCAGACCGTCGCGGGAATGCACGGGCAATTTTTTTATCGACGACACGCTGCTCTACGCCGAGGGTGTGCGTGATTTTGCATCGTACAAAATGGACCCAGACGCCGGCTGGCGGCAGGGCATGTTCGTGTCCGATGATGATCTGGCACCCCCTGGCGCATTATAACGGAGAAAAATCCCAATGATCAGGGAAGCTTTGATTTGCGAGCCGGTCCGCACGCCGGTTGGTCGCTTTGGTGGCGCTTTTAAAGACATCCCGGCCCATGTGCTGGGCGCCACCGTCCTGCGGGGCCTTTTGGATCGCACCGGGCTGCCTCCTGGCGCAATCGAGGACGTGATCTTTGCGCAATGCTATCCGAGCATGGAGGCTCCGGCCTTGGGGCGCGTCGTGGGGTTGGACGCCGGGTTGCCCATCGATATCGGCGGCCTGCAACTGGACCGTCGCTGCGGTTCCGGCTTGCAGGCTGTCATCTATGCGACCATGCAGGTGGCAACCGGCGCATCAGATCTCGTGCTGGCCGGGGGCGCCGAATCCATGAGCAACGCGCCGTTTTTCACGACCGCGGGGCGGTTTGGCGTGAGAGGTGAGGGGATGATGCTGCACGATTCCCTAGCCCGTGGGCGCGTCACCGCTGGCGGCGCGAATTATCCGGTGCCCGGCGGCATGCTCGAAACAGCCGAAAATTTGCGGCGCGACTATGAAATATCTCGCGATGCCCAGGATAGATATGCCTGTGAATCGCATCGCCGCGCCGTCGCTGCCCAAGCAGCCGGCTGCTTCGCTGACGAGATCATTCCAGTCATCGTTCCCGGCCGAAATGGCGACAGCAATATCGACACGGACGAGCATCCTCGCCCGGACGTCACCGCTGCAAGCCTCGCGGCGTTAAAACCGATTCTCCTACCCAGCGATCCGGCCGCGACCGTCACGGCCGGCAATGCGAGCGGCCAGAATGACGCCGCCTCAGTCTGTATCGTCGCGACGCGCGAAATGGCCGAACGTCATGGCCTGCGGGTTTTCGGTCGGATGTTGTCATGGGCGGTCGCCGGGACACCGCCGAACATCATGGGGATCGGGCCGGTCCCCGCCACGGCAAAAGCACTTGCCCGTGCAGGACTCACCTTGGCGCAAATCGACCTGCTCGAGGTGAATGAGGCGTTCGCGGCCCAGGTTCTAGCCTGTACGCGCGCCTGGAATTTTGCCCCAACCGACTTCGAACGCTTGAATGTCAACGGCTCGGGCATTTCGCTCGGTCATCCGGTTGGCGCCACAGGCGGACGCATCCTGGCGACTCTGTTGCGGGAAATGTCCCGCCGCGAATCTCGCTATGGCCTTGAGACGATGTGTATCGGGGGCGGCCAGGGCCTCGCAGCGATTTTCGAGCGTGTACCGAGATGACCGTACCGCCAAATATTTTGCCATTTCGCAAATCAATTTAGGATTGACGGTGCAAGCCGCCGCGCCGCAGCCTGCGCGCTGAAAATAATCGAGGACAGCCATGGATCACGAAGCGAATCGCGCGACTGCCATCCGTTTGATTAACCGCCTGGCCGATGGCTTCATTGATGAAGAAGTGGTTACGGAAGACGCCACTTGGTGGGTGCCTGGCCGTGGCGTTTTTACCAAGACCGAGTTTGCGGAAATCGCCAGAATGTTCAGGTCGCTCCTGAAGGACGGTATCAAGATGACGATCCATGGCATTACCGCGGAGGGCGACCGGGTTGCGGTCGAGGCGGAGACCTATGGCGAGATGAAAAACGGAAAGATCTATAATAACAGCTATCATTTCCTCTTTTTGTTCCGCGACGGCAAGATCTATCACGCCAAAGAGTATAATGATTCCCTCCACGCGGCTGAAATCATTGGCGGCGCACTCTAACCTAATCGGCGAGCCGGCTCAGGGCGGTCTGCTGGCGATGCCTGCTCGCATCCCGTGCGAAGCTGCGGCTGCGTTATTTGAAAGACCGCTCCATGATTGACGATATAGATCATCTGAAAAGCTGGATCGGGCGCACCGAAATCGTCGGCGATCACATTACACCAAGGCTTGTTTCCGAATTGAATGCAACGCTGGACCTGCAGGCAGTATTGCCGGAGTCCGGTTCCCTCGCCCCGGCAATGATCCATTGGTGTCTGGGTCCGCAAATCGTCGCGGCCTCCGACCTTGGCCCCGATGGCCACCCAACCCGTGGCGGTTTTTTGCCGTCCATCCCGTTGCCGCGCCGGATGTGGGCCGGCGGGCGGCTTTTGTTCCATGCGCCGCTATGGGTTGGCGACAATGTCGAGAAGCGCGTCACCATCCATGATATCACCGTAAAGCAGGGCCGTGCCGGGCCATTATGTTTTCTTACGATCCGCCAGGAAGTCTTTTCGCCGCGTGGACTGGCGGTGGAGGAATATCAGGACATCGTCTATCGCGGAGCCGAGTCCGCAGCGCCGCCCCCTGCGCCGCCGCCACTGCCAGAGCCGGCTTGGTCGCGCGACATGCAGGTAACCCCCGTGATGCTTTTCAGGTATTCCGCCGTTACCTTCAATGGCCATCGGATCCACTACGACCGCCCCTACACCACCGAAATCGAGAAATATCCAGGCCTGCTCGTCCATGGTCCTTTGCAAGCGACCTTGCTGGTCGACTTCGCGACATCCGTCCAGGGCCGCGTGCCGGCGCGGTTCACATTTCGTGCAATCCGGCCACTTTTCGACGACGTTCCCTTCCGGCTCTGCGCAATCAAACAGCAAGGCGAACTCCGCCTATGGATTGAAACACCCGACCGTCGCGCGACGATGCAGGCAGAAGCGGTTTGGTAAGGGTGGACCGATCCCCGGACGGAGAAAGCTCCGGCGCGCATCATTTCAATCGAGGAATCGATGGCCGCGAAGGCATCGGCGGGAAAAACTGCATCTCGTCATCGGGCCGGTCTAAGCGGGCAGGTCACGTCGCTTAGACCTCCACTCTCACCGCGAAACGAGCGAGATAAAACTGAAATTTTTCGCGGACGCGCGTTGCGTCCAGCCCAAAGTCGCGGCGCAGATCATAGTCGATCGAGCCATGCTGGCCGCGGCTATTGGCGGTAACAAATTCCGCCATCCTGGCGCGCAGCTTATCGCTAAGGGGCAATTCCGCTTTTGCATATATCCGTGAGACCGCGCCCAGAGGATCAGCCATGAGGTTATGGAAATAGACATCCTCTAACTGAGACTCCGGAAGCGTATCGCGATCGCGGATACAGGCCCGAAGAAGCTTTTCATACCGAGCTATCCAGTACGCAGCGATACCGGGAAGGTCGATCGTTTCGGTGCGAATGCGTGAGGAATAGGCGATGGAGGTGATCGCCGACTGGATGGAGGCGACTGGGTCGCGATGGTTCAAGACGATCGTCGCATCCGGGAACACGGTATATACCGCGCGCAATTGCTCCATATGTTGCGGGCATTTTAGCAGCCAGCGGTTCGGGCCGCGAAAAAATGTCAGGATTTGCAAAATTTTCTTCAGGTAACGATAGGATGCCGTCTGATCGGTTGCCCAGTAATGCTCTGTCCAGATCGCGTGCGGTGCGATCCACTCCAGATAATACGTTGAAAAATCGATTGCCTGCAGCTCGATGTCCTCGGATATATGGTCGGGATCAAAAGGGTGGATCGCCTTGATAAAGGGCAGCATCGCATCCATCTGCGCCCAATTTTCGGCTGCCACGGCATAACGCGGGTCGGTCGCGGGGTGCCCCGTCTCGGCGGCCGTGGCTGGCACCGGACGTAACGCCTCCCAATAGGGCAAGGCGCGTAATTGGTCGTCGGCGCTCAGGAAGTTCTGAAGATACGTGGTGCCGGAGCGTGGCAGGCCTGCGACGATCAGCGGCCGGTCGATGACGATGTCCAGAATTTCTGGATGACGAGCGAGGATGTCTTCAACCCGCAGACGATTCTCCGCGAAACGAAGCATGTCGGCGAACAATCCGTGTCGCGCCAGTTCCGTGAGGTCTGGCGAGGCGTTGACTGCGGCAGCCCATAGCCGAAGCCTTTCGCGGAAATCAACAGGCCCAAAATTGGAGAGGCCCGTGTTGGCCCGCGCGGCGTTCAAAATAGCCTGTTCTGAAATCGTCACCGGATTTGCGGCTGCACCGGAGAGGGCGGCCCTTTGCACTTCGGACAATATGGGTGCCCGCAGGTCTGCGATAACGATCCGTCCAGCGGACAAAGTGCTCATCTCGCGTATCGCACCAGAACTTTGGCCGCGTTTTCGGCCCGTTTGGCGGTCTCAAACGCCGCCATAAAATCGGCCCCGTCAAAGTAGTGGCTGACCATGGACGAAACATCGACTTCGCCGGAGGCCAGCATCGCAATCACGTCCGGAAATTCATCCGGATAGCCCATTGCGGCGGTGATCGTCATTTCCTTGGCAAGTACGGTCTGAAAGTCGATGGGCACTGGCTTTTTCTGAATGGAGACGACCAAAAGACGGGCCTGGAAGCCGGCGCAGCTCACAACTTCCGGGATCACGGCCGGTGCGCCAGATGCCTCTATGAACACATTGGTGTTAACCACCTCTCTACCCCAGAGGCCCGCAGTTCCATGGGCATCACTTAAGACTTCACGCATTGTCATCTCGCGCGGATCGACCGCCAACCGCGCGCCAAGTTTCAATGCACACGCACGGCGATGCGGCGACAAATCGAATACGACGATATCGGTCAGACCAAGCCGGCGCAATGCGATGACGATGCCGAGTCCGATCGGCCCGGCGCCGAACAGCGCCACAGTATTACCTGCTTGCAGGGCCGCGCGGTTGATGGCGTGTTGCGCCACCGCCAGCGGTTCGACCAGGGCGCCCTGGTCGAATGAAAGGTGGTCCGGCAAGCGCCAAAGCGATTTTGGTTGCGCCACGATGTCGCGCACGAGCAGCAGATCTGCGAAGCCACCTTCCGGGCCGCCATTGCCAATGGCGTTGAATAATGGGTTTACGATCACCCGATCACCTGGCGTGAAATCCGTTACCTCGCTGCCGCAAGCCTCAACCCTGCCGGAAAGCTCGTGGCCGAGCGGTATCGGGTGTGATCCTGGTCCGGCGATGCCGCCCATCGCGACATAACCAATATCACTGCCGCAAATACCGACCGTGGCGACCCGGACCACCACATCCCGTGCCCCTGGACTTGGTGGAGGAACCTCGTCCAGCCGCAAATCGCCGGGCCCGTGAACAAATGGAACTTTCATGCCGCCGCTCCTGTCATACGCTGCTTAGCCTGTTCTATTTCGCCCTTCAGCCAATACTGATACCAGCGGTTGCGTCGTGGTGCCGCGCTGAGCAGCGCTTCATGCGCAGTGACATATGCCGCCAGCGCGATGGGTTGCGTGGGCTCCGCTGCGAGCGCGATTTCCGCGAGATGGATCGCCTCTAATGCCTTTCCCTCCCGCGCCAATTCATCCGCCCGCGCGCCCAGCGCAGCAGCGCCGGCGAGCCTGGCGATCTCATCGTAGAGGTCGTGCACCGGGATACCGTAGAGTTCGGTCGTGGAGCGATAGTGAAACCAGCCGGCATAACCATGCCAGATCGCTTCCACGGCCCAGATCACCGTACCGTAATCCTCCCCCACGCGTAGGGTTTGCGGAAGCGCGATCTCGCGCTTCAATTGTGCGAGATTGTGCCCTGCATTCATGCCACGCACCGTTTCGTCATGCACAAATTGTACTGCGTCGCGCAGGCGGGTGATCTCCTCGGCGATGAAATCCGCTCCTCGGATTGGCATAAAATGTCCGGTTACGAGAATCTCCGGGCGTAAATCCAGAATGCGTTGATAGGTGGCGATATATGGCAAAACCGGGCGTGGGCGGTCGCCACGTATGGTGTGCAAGTTTGGCATATGCGGAAAAAGCGGCCCCATGGCATTGCCGGTAAACACAATACGCTGCTTTGGCAGCCAAACGGCAAGCGAATCCAGCGTCTCGCCGCCCGGCAGCGCGATCACTTCAAAATCCACGTCGCCGAGACTGAATCGGTAACTATCATCAACCAGGATGTCAGCGTCGATCTTGGAGTAGACGGAGGCCATGCCTGCCGCCATCGCCCGCCGATCCGCGTCGCTCAGCGCGCCCATCTCATTGGGGAAAAATCTTGGGTTACGGCGGTCCCGGAAGCCCTTGATGCGAGCATCATCCTCTTGGCAGGCTGCGGAATTGCGATGCGTGATCACCCGGCTTGCCGCGCCACGGAACGCATTTACACCGCCGATAATGTCCAGATGCGCCTGGGTCAGGACGATCGCTTTCACAGGGGCGCGGCTGACCTGGTCGAATTTTTGGCGGAAGATCATGCCTTCGACCGCGAGACCGGTGCTAATGACGACATCGCCTTCGGCGGTGGTAATAAGATAGGAATTTGTTACGCCTTGCGCGACGTAGACGTTATCCGTCATCTTATAGAGCGGCGTTGCCAGACTCGCCATCGACAACTCCGTCGAGCCGCTGCGCCTTTGATACAGGGGCACATCGTCACGCTCATCGAAGATCACCGGTTGCACGCTCATGCGCTCTATCCTTTCACGGAGTAGCCACCGTCCACCGAAAGTGATTGGCCGGTGATAAACGCGGCCGCGGGGCTGGTGAGAAATAGCACGGGGCCCGCCACATCCGCCGGCGTGCCAACGCGGCCGAGAGGCGTGCGTGCGATTGTCGGATCGGTAAAGCCGGGTGCGTCGATCGCAGCCTTTGTCATGCGGGTTTCGATCAACCCGGCGGTGACCGCATTGACTCGCACATTGTGCGGCCCCCAGGCAACCGCCAATGCGCGCGTCAGCCCGAGCAATCCGGTCTTGGCTGCGCCATAGCCAGGCACCATGTCTATGCCAAATAACGATGACATCGAGCCGATGCTAACAATCGCGCCACCGCCGGTACGCCGGCTTGCGGCCAACCGGTCCAGAAGCAACTTGGACAATCTGAATACGCCGTTCAAATGCATGTTGACGGCGCGCTCAAAGATATCTGGCTCCCATTCGTCCAGACCGGCACTGGCAAAGGCGATGCCGGCATTGTTGATCAGAATATCCAGCGCGGGAATTGAAGTGACCAGATCCGCGATGCTGGCCTTGTTCTCAATATCAAGCTGCCGGTAGTGGTAAGCCGATAAATCGGCATCGTAATCCCCTTTGCGCGCACGCGTCCCGGTAATGGTCACCTCCGCCCCTGCAGAGACATAGGCAAGCGCAATCGCGGCGCCGATGCCGCTGGTACCGCCGGTCACCAGCGCGCGCGCAGATTCGAAACCTGGTTTCACAATCCCGCTGGTCATTTGCTTCGCATCCCGTCCTTTGCTTTTTGAATTCGGTCTTGGACGTAACGCACTCAGCGAAGCCCGCGTTCAATCGGTCTGTCAAGAGCAATTCGTTGTATCATTTAGCGATCTGAGGTAAATGGGAATTGGCGACGCGCTAGGCTGATCGCGCCGCCCCAAAGGAGGACACGAGAATGGCGGATCAACCCTATCTGATGCGCGGCATTAAGGCAGTTTCGACCGATAGCAGCACGCTTGTCAGTTCATCGAAATATCTGAACGATCCGCGTATCCGTGATTGGGTGTCGACCCATATGTTGCGCCGTAGCGGACAAGACCGTCCCTCACCATCGGATCCTGCCGCGCTGGTCGGTTATTTGATGGAAATTCAGGACGGGGAACGACTGAACACCCTGTTGCAGGATGAACGTAAGAAAAGTCCGAAGCTGGACGCTTGGTTCCGCGAAGGTTTTGTATCAACCTACAACGTACAGGACCTCGCGAAATACAAGCCGGGCACGGTCGGCGGCATTTTTTACAATTATCTTACTCAAAAAGGCTTTGAGGTCGATCTTGTGCCGCGTTTCGTTCCAAAGAATGACTACCAGTATTATTTGCTGCGTAATGGCCAGACACATGACCTTGAACATATCATCGGCGGCGGCGGCTTTGACTATCTCGGCGAGCTCGTACCGTATTACATCCGGCTCACGAATGTCTTCAAATACTTTGATTCGGAATTGGCGGGTGAACTGTCGGTCCTGCAAATCCTTGGCTCGACACGCATCATGACGCGTGCAGTGTTGCACTATCCGCAAACCTGGCCAACCGTTGTGGAGACCATCGAACGCGGCATTGCGGTCGGCAAGCAGTCCGATGAGATTTTCATGAACCGCTATGAGGATGTGTTTGACATGCCGCTGCACGAAGCCCGAGCGGCGCTTGGCGTTCGAGGCGCGCGCGATGCTGATACCAGTGATGCTTCTAACATTTGGGAAGAAAAGGTGCTTAACCCCGGGCCGGAATATCCGGACGGCGTGCGCGCCGGCTGGCGAATACCCAAGGAATAATCGAAATAGCGCAGCGGAAAACGGCCATACGTCGCTCACCGTGGCTCGAGATTGGACCTCGTCAGGCGAAAGCCGTCCACGGCGATACTTAAATAGGAAAAGCTGAATTGGACACGAACTGCTTAGGGGAAATGGTGAATAAAAATCTCTTAAATCTAAACCGTTACGTTCAGGAATAAGCAAATGCAAGTTGAAAAAGATGTAAACCCTCCGGAGCTTCACGCTGATGAGGAGAAGCCGCTGGGTGCCCGGCTATGCGCGGTTTTGGGGATTGGCTTCGTTGTCCTGCTGGGCTGTCTTTTGGTTGCTGTCAGAATGCTTGCCAATTAGGCTGGAGCCCGCTGCCGTGCGGATAACCAATGCTGGCTGTTGGTCACCTTTATCGCGATCGAGAACCTAGCTCCTGCGCCACCCTTCGAGCGTAACCCGCCGACACCCATCGGCCGATATGATGCATTTTACTAATTCAGAAAATCGCCTGGAATGCTGATGGGATATTCCATCAATTGCTGTGCCATGCCCTTAGCCGCGTTATCGACGCGTGGTGAGATCAGGATGCCGCCATCCATCGAATCCCGCAGCACGAAGTTGATGGCGCTGCAGCCAGGGACGTCAAACACGTCTACTTCTGGCGCGACGTCCACCGGATAAAGATGCCGGAACCAGCCGCCGACGGCCTCGGCCGACAACGCGGACCGGATAAACGGCAAAAACGCCGGCTGCCTGGCGATGATCGCAACATTGAATAAATTGCCCTTATCCCCGCTGCGGCCCCAGGCCAGACGAATCAATGGGACGGTCTCGGCGTTCGCCGCCGAAACCGTCCCAGAAACTGGTACAGCGGGCCGGCGGATTGATTTCGGATCGAAAGGGCGGCCGGTATATTTAAGGACCGGGAGCATCTTTTCGCCGCTGATAACGCTCACCTCAACTTGGCTCTTGGGAAGCAGAAACAGAAATAATTTGGACAGCGCCGTGATCGCCACGTTGATGGTTGCGGCCGAGCCTGGCGCCATAGCGGAGGTGGAAGACAGCGATTCCCGGCAGAATATCTCAACCGCTCGCTTTTCCGCGTGGTCAACCGATGCCCGCATAAAAACCTCGCGCACGGCACCGGCGGTGCCACGCGGACCGTAAGCCGCTTCGGCGCCAACCATATCGACATCCGCGCGAATATATTCGCCTAGATTCATGCCGCGTAGCATGCGGCGGCCGCGTTCGATCAACGCTTCGCCTTGTCGCTTTCCCTTTGCCACAGCGTCGATGCCGATGATCACCTGCGAATAGGTGCCGCGCCATCCGGCATCGAAACTGGCGACGCATTTATAGGAGTCCGTCGCCGGATAGCCTCGTGCGTTGCTGACCGCCACGCGATTTTCGCCGATTTGCTCGATTTTTACCTCCGAAAAGTCGCAGACGACATCGGCGACGATATAGGCTTGCGGGTCCGAGACCTCGTACAGCAATTGTTCGGCCACGGTGCCGATATTGATCAGCCCGCCAGTCCCGTCCGGCTTTGAAATAATGCAGCTTCCGTCGGCCGCCACCTCGGCAATCGGATAGCCGATATTGTCCCAGCCGGGCACATCCTCCCAATCCGTGAATGTGCCGCCGGTCAGTTGGCAGCCGCATTCCAGGAGATGCCCAACCAAAGACCCCGCGGCGAGCCGGTCCCAATCATCCACTTCCCAACCAAATTCATGGATCAGCGGCCCGAGGGCCAGCGCGCTGTCCGCGCAGCGGCCGGTGATGACGATGTCCGCACCATCCGCCAGCGCCCGCGCGATCGGGAAGCCACCGAGATAGGCGTTGATGCTTTGCAGCTTTGCAGGGAATTCTTCCCCGGAAAACATGTCGCGGATACCGGCGGCGCGTAGCGCATCCGCCTGGTCCAGAATGTTGTCACCTGTCACGTAGGAGACTTTCAGGCTGACATTCTGTTCCAACAGCATAGCCTCGATCGCCTTGGCGCACCCTTTTGGGTTCATCCCTCCCGCATTGGCGATGATTTTCACACCTTTTTTTGCGATGTCGTGCAGATTGGCAGCGAGATGAATGGTAACGAGGTCGGTCATATAGCCGCCCTCCGGGTCGGCCGCCATGGACTTCGCCATCATGCCGATCGTTCCTTCAGACATGAAATCGAACATCAGGTAGTCGGGGCAGGGGGCGGCACGCAGCAATTGCGCAACGGCCCCCATACTATCCGCGTAATAGGCGGAAGCACCACCAATGCGGACTTTCTTCATTCGCGTAACCTAAAGATCAGGTAACCGGAAGGGCAGATTGGTGTCCTGCAACCCGCCATCGATATGAACGACCGAGCTGGTGGAGTAACAACCCTTTGAGCACAAATACAGCACGGCGAGGCCGATGCTCTCGGGATCACCGGCGGTCCGCAACGGTGTTAGTGCTTCCAGCTTTTCCTTATATCCTGGGTCCATGTCATACATTTTCTGCAAGGCCGGAGTCAGCACGGCACCCAGCGCCACGCAATTCACCCGGATTTTCGGCGCCAGCTCTTGGGCCATTGCGCGGGTTAGCAGCTCGACAGCAGCCTTGGATACGCCATAGGACATCATCCCGCGTATGCCGATCCGTCCTGCGCCTGAGGAGACATTTATGATTGAACCGCTTCCCGCTTTCAACATATGCGGCGCAGCCGCCTGAGAAAGCAGAAACGCCGAGGTCGTGTTCCAGTTAAAATGGAATTGGAAATCCTCCTCGGACGTTTCAAGGAATGATTTAAACTCAATACCACCGGCATTGTTAACGACGATATCAATTCGGCCGTAGCGCTCGGCGGTATCGGCAACGAGTTTGAATAAGTCCTCGCGTTTCATAACATCCGCAGTCAACGCAATCGCCTTTCCGCCGGCACGTTCAATTAGCCCGACCGTCTCGTCGATTTCGGTCTTTGACCTTGCGCTGCACACAATGGTTGCCCCAGCTTCTGCCAGCACCGTTGCGATGCCGCGGCCCACGCCGCGCCCGGCGCCGGTAATAATCGCGACCTGACCGTCAAGCCGTAACCGTTCCAATGCCATGCTGTGAATCCTCGTGTTTAATTGCTGAATGCGCCTTGCCCGGCAATGATCGGTAGGTCGAGAAACGTCTTTACCCCTGGTGCTGACGCCACCACGGCCGGCACGGCATTAAGCGCGTGCACCGCGGTTGCCAGCATCGCGGCTTCCTCACCACCCGTCATGAAATCAGGGTTTTCAGGATCGAAGCTCGAACAGGTGGTGACGACGCATTTGACGGATGGTGTGCCTTCAACCGTGACGGTCCATTGCACCGGATCGGTCGTTCGCACGTCCCAGTCCGAATTCAGCTCAGTTGTCACCTTCCAGAATGTTGAGAGCTCAATGCGTTTGGTGCCGCCGACAATCCCATACCAGCGGAACAGTCGGCAGCCGACCGTCCCTGGTTCGATCGTCCGGCCGTTATCCAGGGTCACCCTGACCTTGGACGTGGCGACCTCATGATCTTCCTCGATCCGGTCCAGCTTTACGCCAAGATGATCGGTAATCATCTTAATCGATTCGCTAAAATATGCCGTCATGCCGCGAACGAAATCATCGGCCTTCAGCGCGATCTCCGCTGCCTTGCCGAAGCCGATATGGTCGAGCATGATCTCCGGCGCGGTGGAGGCGTAATGGTTCACGTCGGAAACCTCGCGCACGGTGATCTTGCGCGCCTGATGGACCAGGCCGGATATCGTCAAGGGTAACACATCGCTCATAAATGCCGGGTTCACCCCAGAGCCATGGAACGTGGCGCCGCCTTTGAGTGCCGCGGCATTCAGCCGATCAAATATACCAGGCCCGTAGAATTGGGGATACATATTACTGGCGGTCGTCACCACATTGGCGCCGGACTCCAGCAATTGGACGATGTCTTCATAGCTGGCGATCATCGGGCAATACAGCACCGTGTCGCCGCGCTGGATATGCAGATCAGCGATCTCTTTTACGGCTAGAATGCCGGTATCGGGCATTCCGCAAAGCGCCCCGGCGTCTCTCCCCACTTTGGTATCGCCGTAAACTTTAACACCTGCCAGCGCGAATGCCGGATTTTTCAAAGCCTCCCGCATGCTCAATTTGCCGACACTGCCCGTGCCCCACTGAATGACGCGATATGCCAATACAATCTCCCGCGCGTTTGAATTACAGGCTAAATGCGTGCTTGGCGGAAACCAGCGGTAGGTCTAGCGTCGTTTTGAAGCCTGGCGTGGCCTTGCAGACTTCCGGTATGGTATTCATCACCAGCATCGCTGTCCATATCAGCCCAAGTTCCGCCGGTCGCTCGCCAACCGGCTCGAAAACGCAGCGCACACCCGGATCGCCGTCGATCTCAACGATATAGGTCAATCCTTTCATCGGCTGGTTCCAGGCCGGTTACAACTTGTCAGCCATCCGCCAATAGGTTTTGAATTAGATCACAGTCCGATCGCCAACAAGCGCTTCATAGTTGAAATGCTGTCCCCCGACCCGTCCTTTTTTGATCAGCCCCGGCGTGGTGTAGCTATCTTCCGTGGTCAAGGCATACTCATGGCTGGTCCGGAAACTTTCAATCTCTAGGCCAAGCCCGCTCGCAAGCAACTGCATGGATTCCTTAAATATGGTGCTCATCGTACCAAGCAGCGGCGGCGGCGTTTTTGCTGCCGTCTCGGCATCCATGTTGAAGCCGAGATAACCAAAAATCAGATCCGGACTTTCGGTCATATCCGCCATGGAAACCAGCTCATAAACGGTTACCTTGTCGATCCGCCGGCACAAGGCTGACAGCACCAGCGGCATCCGGTCGCCAGAGAATCCCGGATGGATGCCGGCCGCGTACATGGTAGATCCGCCCTTCTGGCAGGCCGCGTTGATCCGGTCGAGGACCTCTCCGTCCTTCAAAAAAACGAACCCGGACGGCGTAATCAAGTCTTTGCCGGAAGCGAGGATTGCACAAATATCGTCAAGGTCGACAACCAACGGCGTATACAAAACCACATCCGCATCCATTGCGTAGATCGCGTTCTTGTCCATGACGGCTTTCACGCCGGTTGGCGGAAGATGCGCAATCTCGCCGACATCCTTGCCGTCCTTCGCCTCGGAAAACACCCGTGCCCCGACCTGTTCCAACTCGGGCATCGCGATGGTCCGCTGGATGCAATATTTGCCGACGGCACCCGTACCCCATTGGATGACGCGATACGGTGGTTTTCTCTTGGACATGCGGCTTCGCCTTCTGATGATATGATTTAACCGCCGAACCATTCGCCGCCATTGACCGAAATCGCTTGCCCGGTAATCGGGCGCGAAAGGTCGGACGCCAGGAACAGCACAATGCCGGCGGATTCCGCCGCGGTCGGGACGTACCGCATCGGCAAATACTCGTTGTAGCGCATTTCCATGAATTGATCCTCCGTCATACCATAGGCCGGCGCTGCGATGTTCTTCACCCATTCGCGATGATTGGCGCCATCAACCCCGCCGAGATGCACGCCGTTGCAGCGTACGCCGTAGCGCCCGGATTCCAGGGCGATGGATCGTACCAAGCCGGCAAGCCCCGCTTTCGATACGCCGTAAGGCGCCAGGCCAGCCGGTGCCCGATTGATCCCAGCGCCTGAATTGATCAGAATGATCCGTCCGTCGCCTTTCGCTTTCATGTAGGGAAGTGCTGCCTTGTATAAATATACCGATCCCATGACGTTGGCTTCAAAAAGATGGCGCCAGGTTGCAGGATCGGCATCCTCCACCAACTTGTAGTCGCCGATTGCGGCACCATTCTGTACCACAATATCGACGCCACCGAACGCCTCGGCGGCCCGATGCACAATGGCAGCGCAGCTTTCCTCGTTCGAAAGATCGGTCGTTGCCGTAATTACCTCTCCGCCAAAAGTTCTGATTTCTGATGCGGTTTCTTCCACCGTGGCCGCCCCGCGCGCGCCGATGGCGAGCTTGGCGCCGTTGCGCGCCAGCAGCAACGCGATCTCCTTGCCCATGCCTGGACCGATACCGGTAACAACGGCAACCCTATCGCGAATCAGCATTCCTGGTCTCCGGGCGGCACCGCGTCAGGTGGACCACCAAAAATGTTTGTAAACCTAGGCCGGTATTAAAATGTGCCGAAAATCGTCTCTGAATTACCACGCGACCCGGAAAAATACTGGGATACCAGAGTATGAAATCTGGCCATTTGTTGCGCGAGTTGCCGGTCAGATCAGTCGCTGTGTTGAGTGTCGGCCAGCATATGGATCAACGCTCCGCGGACCGATTCTGCCGTTCTGGTGTTGCCTGCGAAACGCTGCTGGCGGTTGACGTGTCGCAGCACTGAACGCCGTTGAAAAATTGCCGGCATTTGCGAACCCAAGACGATACGCAATCTCCTTTAGGGGCAAGTCCGTGTCGATCAGCAGGCTCTGCGCTCGCTCAATCCGGACGGAGGCGAGATACTGCCCGACACTCTGTCCCATTTGAGCCCGGAATAGTCGACAAAACTGCCGTACACTTAGGCCGCAAAGTTCTGCCAGCCTAGAGACGCTGGGCGGATTCGTTTCGGGTTGATCCTCAAGCTGCTGAATATAGTCTTCGATGATATGCACCTGCCGGCGGGTCAGACCGCCGCTTGCCGCCGGCTCAACAATGCCGCGGTCGCCAATCTGGCTGACGCATTCCAGCAATAGCGCGATACCGAGCGATTCCGCCATGGCTGGCGCCCCAAAGCCGGGCGAGAGTGCCTCGCGCATTAGCCGCGTCAGCAGCATCGAGGCCAACGCACCATGAATATTCAAGGAATTTCGCAACTGCGCGGCGGTGAGCCTGGCGCAATCCCCGACTGTTTTTTCATAGAATATGGGATCAAAAATGCAGCGCGCGACCTTCACATCACCGCCTGAACCCCAGCCGTAGAGCTCGCTATTCGGTGGTACGAAGAAAACTTTGCCAAAATTTTCGAGCGGCTGCTTCCGGCCGACATCCATATACCTGCCCTCGATTTTGTAATTCGAGGACCGGAACAGCAATGATACTACCGGCTTGGGATCCTTCCAGGTCAATTCGACGGGCCGCGGCCAGCTGCCATGCAGTACTTCAACCTTGGCAATCGGCGTCTTTATTTCGGCAACCATATTCAGCATATTTTCCTCCTTCGTGCCTTTCTACGGGTCTTTTCGCCCGGTCTGGCTCGTTCTGGCACATGTTCATTCAGCCATAGCATCGGAAAGCATTCAATAAAATTCGCTGTTAAACGAGCGTCCGGAATAGGATCGCGTTACTCCGGCTCACTTTAGCTGGTTGATTTCGCCAAAGCGCGTCAACGCAGCGCTGAAGCCTTTTTGCACGGAAGTTGCGTTGCCCCAACCGGCATAGAACGCCAGCTGCAGCAGAATTTCGTCCAACTCGCCCTTGGTCAGTTCGCCATTGACCAGTGCGCCAAATGTCTGCACTTCAATCAGATCGGCACGCCCCAACATCGCCGTTGCACCGAGAACCAGGAGCCGGCGGTCGCGGATCGAAAGGCCCGGCCGCAGCCAGATATCCGCAAAGAGATGGCCGACAGTTTCATCGGTGAAGGGCGACGTCCCGGATTGGACGCTATGCGGCAGCAATTCCGTGCCATAGACCTTTGTCATGGCATCGCGGCCGCGGGCAAATTGCTCCGGCGTCGTCAACTCGCTCATACGGCTTTCTCCAATCCCAGTGTTTGATGACCCAGCGCTGCGGTAATCGCCGTGGCAGGCACCGTCACACCAAAATCTGCCGCCAGTGACAGCGCTGCTTGTAAATCCTTGTGCATCAATTGCGCGACGTAATGGGCTCTTGCCCGCCCAGCGTCGTCATTCTCCGGCAAGGGCGCGGTTGTGCCGCGCGTCGCCAACCAAAAGGTGGCCTGCGCCCCTTGCGGATCGCTGTTTCGTACCGCTTGCACAAGCTGTCCGAGATCAACACCGGCTGCCTCCGCGACTCGACCGGCCTCGTGCGCGATGCACCAAACACCGTAGGTAATCATGTTCCTGGCAATTTTCGCCGCCATTCCGGCCCCGAGCGGCCCCAAATGGATTGCCAAAGTTGAGAATTCATTCAACACGGGCTTGATCTTTTCGAATATTGCCGGATCTCCGCCGGCCAGGACCACTAAGCCGCCGGTTGCCGCTTTGTCGCCGCCCGTCACGCCCGCATCGATCAGTTGCACGTTGTGCTGCGCCGCCATCGCGGCCAGTTCATGCACAACCGGAACCGCCACCGTACTGACCAGAACGACGATCAAGCCCCCTTGCGCGCCGGCCAAAATCCCATCTGGCCCTGCCAATGCTTGTCTCGCTTGCGTTGCGTTGACAACCGCGATGATGACAATATCGGACTCGCGCGCCACGGCTGACGCCGAAGCCGCCACAGCGGCCACGCCGGAGAATCCCGCGGCGGTTTCAGCGCGGACGTCATACACGCTAAGTCCGCGGCCATGCCGGGCAAGTGATTGGGCGATGCCGCCGCCGATCATACCGAGGCCGATGATGCCGACATGTGCTGCATTGCTCATATCAGCTGGCTGTCCAGCCGCCATCCGCCGGGATGATCGCACCGTTGATCCGCCGGGACGCATCACTGGCCAGAAACAACACCAGTTCGGCGATATCGATGGTCTCCATCGTCATTGGCATCAGCTGATGATAGATCGTGATACGCTCTGCGCCTTCCTTGTCCCATTTCTCCAGATCCGACATTTGCACGATATTCGTCAGCGTACCGCCCGGCATGACGGCGTTGCAGCGTATACCGCGCTTTGCGTATTGCCAGGCGGTGCTGCGCGTAAGCCCCACCACCGCGTGCTTCGACGCGGTATATGCCACGCCCGCCGTCGCGCCATTTACCGCCGCGGTCGACGCCATGTTGACGATCGACCCGCCCCCGCCGGCCAGCATCGCCTGCGTACCCTTGCGCGTCATGTACATCGTGCCGGTGACATTGACGGAAAAAATCCGCTCCCACATTTCATCGGCGACATTTGCAACGCCATGATTATGGTCCATCACGCCTGCATTATTCACCAGAATGTCGAGCCTGCCGTGCCGAGACAATGCCGCATCCACCAATGCTTCCGCCTGCTCTCGCTTGGCGATATTGGCCTGGACCGCGTGCATGTCGCCGCCGCTCTCCCGAACCGAAGCCGCGACGACTTCCAGCGCCGGGAGGTTCAGGTCTCCACCAACGACTTTGGCCCCTTCCCGCGCGAATAATTCTGCGGTCGCCCGGCCAATTCCGGAGCCCGCCCCCGTGATGACCGCGATCTTACCGTTTAGTCGCATTGCCGCCTCCCAATTTTTTAATTCTAAAATGTCGAAATGTCAGCCTGGTCCGGTCGCTGTTCGGTTTGCATAAGCGCCCCAGGCCATCGCTTGCGCCGCCGCCTCTGCCCCCGCGCGTCGGCCGGAAAACACGCAATCGGCAATCGAAGTGCCGCTGACATAAAAATGTGACGGGATCCCAACCGCGCTTCGCCCCGCGGCATAAAGCCCTTTGATTGGCGTTTCGCCACCGCGCAGCACCTGCCCGGTGTCCTCGTCAACCGCTAGGCCGCCCATTGTGATCAACATGCAGGTTGTGTGTTTGTTGCCAGTGGAAATATCGACGGCGTAGAGCTTGCCTTCAAGTTTTTCCATATAATGAGGATTTTTGCCGAACGGGTCTTCGTGTCGGTCTACCCCCGCATTATAGGTTCGCACGGCGCGTTCTAAGGCTGTCGGGTCCAGGCCGATCTTGCGCGCCAGATGTGCGGCATCCCGGCCGCCTACACAGTTCATGACCAGCGTGCGCAATACAGGAAAATTCAAGACCAACCAGCCTGGTTCGAAACGTCGTGCAATTTTTATCGCTGCCGCTCGCATCTTCGCGTCGACGATCAGCCAGGTCTTCCGGGCGCCATGCTCGGCAATTTTGCGGCCTAGGCTGCCGGCATAGGCATCCTCCTCCACAAACCGCGTCGCCTGGTCATCTAGAATGATGCCTTGCGCAAATTCAGCCGGCGGTGCGATCGCCCGCGTCGCCGAGACGCTGCCCATATGCCGGGCGACGCCACCCACGCTTTGCCCAAGCCGAATGCCGCTGCCATCACAGCCGGCGCTGCCGACGGGAAACGCATCCGCATAGGCGGGGGCATATCGTGCCACCATAGGTGG